>TBL_comb47_HYPODRAFT_10004241_pt1 | contig 16562 bp, 11 predicted proteins | sample TroBogypolimnion_40_FD_10682 | JGI IMG/M metagenome (IMG submission 10682)
GCCAGTAGCGGAGAGCGGCTCAGCGAAACCTCTCAGCCTGTTGCTTCACCTGGGTCACAAACCGAGCGAAAAAGAAAAAGCCCATCCGCGTACTCGTTCCCAGTCCCTCGGCACCTACACGCGGTGGATTCGCGCCCGTACGCCCGTGCAGGCACGACCCCGGATTTGGCTAACGCCGAGCGGCCGGCCCGAGTTGGCCCGGATGGCCGGGAGTGGGCCCTTGCTGGGCGACGGCCGTGGAGGTAAACTCCAAGTGTGAGCAAACTTGATGAAATCGAAGCTGCAGCCGACGCTCTGCCCCCGGAGCAAAAGCAGGAGCTGATGCTGTTTCTCGGGGCACGACTTCGCGCGCAGGGGGGCGGATTGCCAAAACCCCGAGAGTTTTCTCGAGAGCAATTGACCGCCTGGATCGAAGAGGACGAGGCGGACCTGCGCCGCTTTGCTGCAGGAAAGTGAGGCTGTTCCTCGACACCAGTGTTCTTCTGGCCGCCAGCGGCTCCGCCGCCGGGGCCTCGCGTGAAATCTTCCGTCGTGCCGCTGCTAATGGATGGCTCCTGGTATCTTCTCCTTACGTGATCGAGGAGGTCTTGCGCAACCTCCCCACTTTCCCGCCACTCGCCAGCGCCGAGTGGGCGCGCCTGCGTCCCGAATTACTGCTTATGGACGAGGGCCTCGACCGCGGAGGTCACGAGCTCCGCAACAATTATTTTAGCAGTGCGATCAACCCGGCTTGCTCAAAGTGCCTGTCGCCGGTCAGCGCTTCGGTGATTCCCTCGTGCTGCATTACCAAAAACGAGAGACAATCCGTCAACGACCAGCTCTTGTCCTGCCGTTGTTCAAAAAGGTCCACAGCCCCTTGGAACAGGCGGGTGTCGGCGGGGAGGATTTTGACCCGAGGATGATCGGCGAGCACGCAGTAGAGCGAAACAAAATCAGCTCGGTCCGGCGGCTGCGAGTAGGCGTCGGCGAATTCCACCATCACCCATTCGGTCGTAACGAGCCGGAGCGAGGCGTCCCGCGAAAACTGGAATGCCTGCCGGTGACGCGGTTCCTCTGAGTCGAGTAACGCCAGAAAGTAGAACGTGTCGGCGAAGACCGTTCTCACTTGCGAGGCTCGCCGCGGACGTACTGGCCGTGGTTAAGGGCGTAATCTTTGGGCAAGTGCGGTCGGGGTCGGGCCAGCTTGCGAATGGCGGAGACCAGGGGATCGTCCTCGGGCACAACCTCCAGCGTCTCCACGCGCACTGCCGCCCCTTCAGGAAGAACCACATCCGGCGGGAGCACCACCACGCCATTCTTGACTTTGCCGGTCACACTCATGGCACTTCTATACGCCGAATCCAACTGGTAATCAAGATGCCATTGCGCATGGGAGAAGGCGCATTTCAATCTATCGTCCAGGCGGCTCGGGAGTAGAGAGAAAGTGGCAAACAAACTGGCAAACGCGATCCGAAATCCTCAAAAAACCAATAAAAGTCAGGGTGTTTCGCTTCCGTCTCAAGGAATCGCTCTACCACTGCCCGCTTCGGCCTGAGCCTCGGCTAACCGGCGCGCCGCCTCGCCAGATTCGGGCGCGGGCAGGCAAAGGCGGCAGAGGAAATTGGTATCCGCGCACGGCCTCATTCAGCCGCCAGCAGTTTGTCCGCGCGGCGGGTTCGTTCCGGTGTCAACGGACGCGAGAAAATCCTGGCCGTCCGGGCGCGGAAGTCCGGCAGCGCCGTGATCTGGCCAGGTCCGGCGTTGGCACGCACCGTGTATAGCCGCCCGCCACGGCGGCGGATGCGGACCGCGCCACCACGGGCAAGTTCGTCTCCGCCAGGCCCCCGACTTTAATTAAGGACGATCACGCAACGAAACCCTGTGTCATCGTCACGGTCGGTTCCGCCCTCGGCATAGCTGGCCAGTTCCTCGGGAGCGGAGGTTCGCCAGGACGATCCGGTGCACCGTGGAGCGCGGCTCACGCCATCGTAGGCCATACTCTCGGACCAGACTTTAACGTTCCCCGCCATGTCGAAGAGGCCGCAAGCGTTGGGGCTGAAGTTGCCAACCGGCGACGTTTCCGGGAATCCGTCCTCATAACCGGCCAGGTAACACTCGCCACTGGACGCGTATTTGCCGTGGAAGGAACGGTCGGCAATATTGGCCGCGCCCTTTGGCGGCGGCCACTGGTTACCCCAGGGAAAGAAATTCCTGGCGGTGGCCATGATCTCAGGCGTGAACCAGTCTTGTGCGGGTGGCGAGTCCATCTGTGCCGAGTTCCTTGCGTTCCTCCGGGAAGAGGCCTTGGGTTCTTCGTAACCGAGCGCAGCCATCATTTCCCGGTAGGTGGGCAGTCGGTAGAGTTGCCGGCGACCTAATAAACCGAGCTTGCGTTCGGTGCCGGTCAGCCAGGAGCAAAAGGCGTGCGCATCTTCCCAATTCACGCCGATTACCGGGTGGGTGGGGCCTTGAACAAACCCAGGGTTCTGCCAGTCCCGGTCAGTGCGCTCTTCGGTCTTCCAGTGGTTATCGGGGGCCAAATGACGGGTGATGGTCAACCCCTTTGGGGTCTGGTAACCCGTTGCTTGCACATAGGCGGTGAAATCCTGCACCCGGGTAGGCCAGATACAAAACAGAATCCTGGTCCCGTTCACCGGAACGAAGACCATGCCGAGGCTATTGGTCCAGGCACGTCCCGAATGAGGACCCAGGGGCGAGGCCCCGCCGCCGCAACCCCAACCTAACCACAGAACCGAGATGAAACTGATCCCGAGCGACACCCAAGAGTGCCGTCGTCGCGAGCGCGCCGGTAACTCGTTGACTTTCATACTCGTATTTTAACCCGCGTTTCCCGGGCTAGATAATTGATAAAATCAATGATGTTACGCCGCCATTCGAACCGCTCCTTGGCCCGACACGGGAACTGGGAGCGAACCGGTCATTCGATAGCGGCAGCCTGCTCAACGGCGTCGGGTTCCTGCCTGGAGGGGTGGAACAGGAAATCCTGGTGGCGGCGTCCGGCTCGCCCTTCTCCATGCCAGGTCCTCCGCCGGGATGCCCCAGGAGGAGATCATCGAAGCTCGCCAAGTGGTTGGCTCCGGTTCCGGCTCATCGCGCAACCCGGGGAGCGTTTCCTACCTCCAGACAGTCCACCGGGACTTGCCCTGAGGCCACCGTGAGCACGACGGCGTGAGGCGTGTCCGGCATGCCCGCCATCGACCAGACCGGCTGTGAGCCCACCGGTTTATCGGCGTGGAAGTCGAGCGTGGCGACTGCCCGCCCATCGACGAGTAGCTGGGCGCTTCCAAAATCCGGCCCGCGCGGTGACCACAACCGCAGGTCGCACCCGACCACGTTCCATTTCACCCGCGCCGCCGCCAGCTTGGACACCACTCCGGAGGCAAAGCGGAATTCGGGCCCCGTGCGCTCTTCCCAATCGGCGGGTGATTCTCCCGCGCCGAGCAACCCCTCCGTCCAGAGAAAGCTCATCCGCGCCGGCTTGGGCCGGCCCTCGATTTGGAAGCGATCGACCACCAGAGAACTATTCGGAGCGACCCAGAGGCCCAGCACACCCGTCGCCTCGATCCCCTCGAATTCCGCCGCCGGCCCCGACCACAGTGGTCTCCCCGCGCACTCAAGGGCGAAGCGGCCGTCCCGACGCACCAGGCGCAAACGCCGCGCCGCGGCCGGGTCTAGCTTCCCGGAGGCCAAGAGATTGGTCCGCCCCGCCGCATCCCGGGCGAGCAATCCCCAGCCTCCCGGCGCCAGCTCCAGCGCCAGATGGCGCGTGTTCATCAGGGGGTGCAACGTGGCGTCGGAAGCGGGCCGGTTGTCAGAGTCCATTGGCCGGAAAGCGCGGGGAGGCCGCGCACTCCAAACGCTGCGCGCTCACCGACGCGCGCCAGCATTCGAAGTCGCGAAGCGTTTGGAGTGCGGCGCCTTCCGCCGCTTTGGGGAGCGGGCGGGATTACCTGGGATACTGGGCTAGCCGGTGAGCAATCGGTCCAAGTCGTGCTACAGCATTTCCGAAAGGCGTTGGCACTAGCCCTGACCCGCAGACGCAAAGCGTTTGGAAGCGCTCGGATCCGATTTGCGCCCGGTGCCGGAAACGGATCACAATAGCGGACCTGTGAAACACAAAGCCCTGATCGTCGTTTTCGCCGTTTTGGTGGTGATACACCTGCCGGCGGCTCATATCCCGGTGGTGTACGGCACCGACCTGTTTCATCCCCACGACGACCCGGATGACCACTTTGATCTGGTGACGCTGCTCGCCCTGCCGGAACTGGACGTGAAAGCCATCCTGCTGGACCAGGGCGACAAGCAGCAGCGTCGGCCGGGCGCGATTCCGCTGCGCCAAATGTCCCGCCTGACGGCGCGAGCGGTGCCGTCCGCGATCGGCCTGGGACGGAAGCTGGCCTCGGCGGCCGATGATGGCCTGGAACAACCCGCTGAGTTTCAGGCGGCGGTGGAGCTGTTCCTGAAAACCCTCCGCGAGTCGCCGGAGCCGGTCACGGTCATCATGGCCGGCAGCGTGCGGGATCTGGCCGCGGCGTGGAATCGCGAGCCCGCCCTCCTGCGGGCGAAAATCGGGCGGGTTTACTTGAACATCGGCAGCGCCGACAGCCGGGTCGTGGAGTACAACGTGGACCTGGACGCCCACGCCTACGCCGCCGTGTTGCGCTCCGACCTCCCGATCTACCTCGGTTTCTGTGTTCCCATCGGGCAGCCCGGATCTGCGAACGGCCTCTACAGCACCTGGTGGAAGTTCCGCCAGTCCGAGTTGCTCGGCTCCGTCGCGCCCGGGTTGCAAAACTACTTCATCTACGCCCTCCAAAAGTGTGATCCCGCTCTACTGGACCCGCTGGAGGTACTGTCCGCCGACCTGCGCCCCTGGCGCCGGCTGGTTTGGGAGATGGACCGGAACATGTGGTGCACGGCCTCCTTGCTGCACGCGGCCGGGCGGACGGTGCATGAGCTCGACGGCCGGTGGACCGCTGCCCCCCAGTCGCCAACTCCCCAGGCCTCCGCCTCGCCGTTTGAGTTTATCCCGGCCCGCGTGCAAGTGGACGATGCCGGAAAAACCACCTTCAACTGCGGGGACGCCAAACCGAACGTCCACCTCTTCAAGGTGGTTTCCGCCGAACCCTACGCGGCCGCCATGCGGGACTGCTTGAAGGAGGCCCTCGAGGCGATTCCGGTGGTTCCGCTCCTGGCAAACGCGGCGGTGCCTTCGCCCAGGCCCTCCATCCTCTCGCGCGGGGATTGCTCCGGCGCCTACCAGGCCTTTCCCGATCTGTGCCGGCTTACGAATGGCGACTTGCTGTGCGTGTTCTACGCCGGTTACGGCCATGTATCCCTGCCCTCACCCTCCTGGCCGCGGGGCGGGCGCATCTGCTTGGTGCGGTCGGGCGATGAAGGCCGCACCTGGACCGCCCCGCGCGTGCTCTTTGACGGCCCTTCCGATGATCGGGATCCGCATATCGCTCAGATGCGGGATGGTTCGCTCCTGTGCAGTTTCTTCACCTATCGCCCGCAAACCAACGGCCCCACGCGCTGCGATACCTGCCTGGTCGCTTCCACTGATGGAGGCCGGACCTGGACCGCCGAACCGCGCGTGGTGGCCGCGGGCTGGCCTGGTTCGGCCCCGGTCCGCGAGCTGCCCGACGGCACACGGGTGCTGGGCGTTTACCGCGAGGAGGGGGCCAGTGCCTACGGGGGAATCATCCGCTCCACTGATTCCGGCCACACCTGGTGCGCCCCCATCCCCATCGGGCAGGGGAGCGGCGTGAGACTGGATGCGGAAACCGATTTCGTGCCGCTCCGAGATGGCTCGCTCTTGGCGGCGATGCGCGGCGATCGGGTGAACCTGCATTTCGCCACCAGCCGGGACGCGGGATTGACCTGGTCGCCGGTGAAAGACAGCGGGTTTCCGGGCCATTGCCCGCACTTTACCCGGTTGCGGACCGGCGAGATCCTGCTGTCGCATCGGCTGCCAAAAACGGCCCTCCACGTCAGCCGCGATGACGGCGTCACCTGGCAGGGACCGTACGCCATTGATGATACGATCGGGGCCTATCCCTCGACCGTGGAATTGCGAGATGGCTCGGTGCTCGTGGTCTACTACGAAGAGGGGGAGCACAGCGCCATCCGCGCGCGGCGTTTCAAGCTCGCCCACACGGGCATCGAGTTCCTTGACCTGGCGCCATGACCCAAGAGTCCCTTTTCGAGAGACTCGGCCGGGAACATCTCCCCGCGGGTCACCTGGCCCGTGCTGACCAAGGGCGTTTTCGGGAGCGGTCCAATGATTTGGCTGGACCCCGGTCGCACAAATGGCCAGCGTTTTTACCGTGCTGCATCGCCGTAAAATGAGTCTTCACCTCCTGCGCGTGCTCAACGTGGTTTGCTGGCTGGCTTGGACCTGCCAGGCCGAGGACGTGGTTACCAAAACGCCAGCGGAACCCGTGCCCGCGGCCGGGCCGAAGGTGACCGATGTGTGGGTCGTCTTCAAGACCCACTTCGACATCGGTTACACCGACCTGGTCACAAACGTGCTCGAGCGGTTCCGGGGCGAGATGATGGACCACGCGCTGGCCCTCATCGACCAGAGCCGGGATCTCCCGCCCGACCAGCGGTTCGTGTGGACGGTGCCGGGTTGGCCGCTGAAGCACATCCTCGGCCCGTTGCAGACGCCCGACCGGCGCGTCCGCATCGAAAAGGCAATCCGGGATGGCGCCCTGGCCGTCCACGCGCTCCCTGCCTCGCTGCACACCGAGTCGCTCGACCTCGAAGACCTGGTCCGCGGGCTGCACTTCTCCGCGCAGATCGACCGGGATTACGGCCTGCCGCTGGCGCGCAGCGGGAAGATGACCGATGTGCCGGAGCATTCCTGGGTGTTGCCCACGCTGCTCAAACACGCCGGCATTGACTTCCTGCACCTGGGGTGCAACTCGGCCTGCTCGTATCCACGCTTTCCCCGCCTGTTTTATTGGGAGGGACCGGACGGCTCGCGGCTCCTGTGCCACTACGCCACGGAATACGGCGGCGGTATCGTGCCGCCCGACGGCTGGCCCAGCCGGAACTACCTCGCCGTCATCATGGCCAACGATAATCACGGCCCGCCCGCCGCCGCCGAGGTCGAGGACATCCGCCGGCAGGCCCGCGAACACCTGCCCGGTGTGAAGCTCCACTTTGGCGCCTTTGACGATTTCCTCCGCGCCGTCGAGGCCGAGAAACCGGCCCTGCCGATCGTGCGCGGCGACACCCCGGATACCTGGATCCACGGCCTGATGTCCATGCCCCACGCCACCAAGCTCGCGCGCGACGTCCGACCCCTTGAACCCGCGCTCGATTCGCTCGACACCCATCTGCGTCTCTATGGCCTCGAACCCGCGCCGCTGGCGCCGCTCCTGGCCTCGGCCTACGAAAACAGCCTCCTCTACGGGGAACACACCTGGGGCCTGAACGGCGACTTCGGCGGACGCGACCTTTGGCCCCTCGAACAGTGGAAGCAGCGGTTGCCGCTGGAACGGCAGCGGAAATACCTCGAGTCCTTCGATGACCACCAGGCCTACATCCGCGCGACGGAGGCCATTGTCACCCGCGAATTGAAGACGCGCCTCGATCGACTGGCCCAGTCGGTCGAACTGGCGGGACCGCGGGTAGTGGTTTGGAACGCGTTGCCGTGGATGCGCTCTGGCTTGATCGAGGTGGGCGGCAAGGAACTGTATGTCGTGGACGTGCCCCCGAACGGCTACCGGACCTGCCCCCTCATTGGGTTGATCGCGCCGGCCAACGCGGATTCCTTTTCCACCCCATTCTACCGCGTCACGTTTGACCTCGAGCGCGGCGGCATTTCGTCGCTCGTCGAAACCAGGACGGAGCGCGAACTCGTGGATCGGTCCAGCCCGTACGCCCTCGGCCAGTTCCTGCACCAGCGGTTCAGCCGCAACGAGGTGAACGCCTTCTTCAAGGCCTACAGCCGCATGCCCGGCGGCTGGGCGCTGGCCGACCTGGGCAAGCCGGGCATGCCCGATTCGCCTTACCTCGCCGTCTCCCCCGCCAACTGGAAGCTCTCCGTGCGGCACAGCCCCTCGAGCGACGTTGCCGTGCTGACCGCCGGGGACACCAAAGGCCTGGCGAAGGCCTGCACCCTTACCTTCACCTTCTCCCGCTACCACCATGCCGTCGAGGTGGAATGGAACGTGGTCGGGAAGACGCCCGACAAGACTCCGGAAGGGGGATGGCTCTGCTTCCCGTTCGCCCTCGAGCGGCCGCAGTTCGTCCTGGGCCGGCTCGGCGGGCCGGTGGACCCCGCCACCGACATCATCACCGGCGCGAATCGCCATCTCTACGCCGTGGCCACCGGCGTCGCGCTCACTGGCGCCGGCCATAATGGGGTGTGCCTGTGCCCCCTCGACTCGCCGTTGGTGAGCCTCGATCACCCTGGCCTCTGGCAGTATGACCTGGATTTCGTGCCGCAGACGCCCTCGGTCTTCGTGAACCTCTACAACAACAAGTGGAACACGAATTTCCCCCTGTGGCAGCAGGGCTCCTGGAGCGAGCGGGTCCGTTTCTGGCCCGGGACCAACCTCGTCGCTCCTGCCTGGGAAGCGCGAGTGCCGCTCCTCGTCGGTCTCGCGGACGGGCCCGCCGGCCCACTGCCGCAGACATGTGCGGGCCTGAGCGTCTCCCGGACGGGCGTGCTGGTCACCGCCTTTGGGAGCAACCCGGACGGCCACGGCACCTTGTTGCGCGTGTGGGACCAGAGCGGCGTGAGCGGAGGTCTCGAGGTCACGCTGCCCGGCCATTTCAAACGGGCTACCCCCGTGAATCTGCGCGGCGAAGCCGCCGGCCCGACGCTCGACCTCGCCGACGGCAAACTGGCCTTCAGCCTGCACGCCCTGGCGCCGGCGAGTTTCGTCCTGGAGTGATCTCGGTGTCGCCTTCGTGCCGCGGCATCGGAGTCCTTTGAACAAAACCTCACCTGACCAGGCGGTGCTCCGCGAAGAACTTCCACATCAGGCGGGTGGCATCCACGTCCGGCGTAGTCTTGCCGACGATGACAGCGGGCATCGCCTGGCCGCCAGGCCAGGTATGCCCGCCGCCAGCCACCGTGTAGAACACAACGTCGGCGTGATTCGTGCCCGCCTGGTACCACACCCCGCTGACCGAACCGCTCTCGGGCAGAGGCACGGGGTTGGTCTGACAACCATTATGTGCCGCCAGTGACTCCACCCATTGGGGAATATCCGGAAGAAAACTAAACCGGCCCGAGGGCTTGGGATGAAAGGGCACAATCGGATCAGCCGTCCCGTGGAAAATAATCGCAGGGACTGGCCGCTTGGACTTATACTCCGTCCAGGGCAGCACGTAGGCCCCAGACACGCCGCCGATGGCTGCGATCCGCTCCGATAGCGTGGAGGCCAAAACGAAGGACATGCCTCCGCCGTTTGATAATCCGTTGGCGTAAATGCGGTCTTCGTCAATCTTGTATTCCTTTTTCAACTGGTCGATCAGGTCGGAAATGAACTGCACATCCTGCGACTGCTCCTCCGGCTTGCCAAACCGGCCACCGCAGCGCCAACGAAACGGGAAACCACTGCCGCTCGGGTACACGACCAGGAAACCGAATTCGTCCGCCAACTGGTTCCAGTGGCTGAGTCTCATCAAATGGGCCGGCCATTCCGCAAAACCGTGGAGGCAGATCACCAACGGCATTGGGCGATTGCCCGGAATCGTCTTGGGCAGGTGCAGCAGATAGGATCGTTTCCCGCCGCCGGTCAGCACTTCGCCATTTGAGCGATGAAGTTCCAGATAGAGTGCCCCAAAGAGCGCGCCAACCCCAACTACCAGGGCGGCGAGCACATACAGTGAGCGCTTCAACCATCGCTTTCGCCGGGTCACTGGCGTCCCTGCTGTCTTCGCTGTGCTCATGCCGAGGGGCAGGCTAACCAGCAGGAACGGCCTGTCAAGCCGCCAGCCACGCGCAGCAGCAGTTCCGGCTCCATTTCTGCTCCACAGCCACGTCGAACCTCAAAACCACGAACAGCGAGAAAAAGGGAACTTCATGCTTCGCCGCAACTGACGGGCTGCCCCAGTTGGTCCAACCAAGGCGGGCCTTTACCGGCCTGCCCTTGCCTTTGGATACCAGCAAGTTGGGGCACGTTTAAGCTTCGGGTCCCGCAGCCCGCCGCAGCGGGCCGCGGGGCCCCGACCCGATCGCTCACTTCGCCACGGCGTCCAGGGCCAGGTTGAGCTCCAGCACATTCACGCCCGGGTCGCCGAGAATCCCCAGGTCGGCGGGGTCGGTGTGTTGCGCCATGAGGGCGCGCACCTGGTCCAGGGCCAGACCCCGAGCCCGGGCGACGCGGCCCGCCTGCAGCCCGGCGTTTTCCAGGCTGACGTGCGGATCCAGGCCGCTGGCGGAGGCGGTAACGGCATCGGCGGGCACCGGAGCGTTGGTCGCCAGCCCGTTGCTGGCCCGATAGTCGGCGACGTTTTGAGCGATGGCATCGCGCAGCTTTTGCGAGGTCGGCCCGAGGTTGCTGCCGCCCGAACTGGTCGAGTCATAGCCATTGCCGGCCGCCGAGGGGCGCGAGTGAAAGTACTGGTCCGCGGAGAAGGGTTGCCCAATGAGCCGTGACCCGATCACGGTTCCGTGGGCGTCCACCACCAGACTGCCGTTGGCCTGGTGCCGGAACAGGCACTGACTAAGGCCGTAAACCACGGCCGGATACAGTACACAGCAGGCGACCGCCAGGATGAGGGTAGCCAGGACAGCGCGGCGAAGTTCGGAAAGCAGGGTTTTCATAGTTTCAAATAAATCCCAGGGTGGTGATAACGAGGTCGATGAGTTTGATGCCGATAAAAGGAATGATGACGCCCCCCAGGCCGTAGAGGAGCAGGTTGCGCTGGAGAATGGCCAGGGCGCCGATCGGTTTGTAAGCCACGCCCCGCAAGGCGAGCGGGATCAGGGCGATGATGATCAGGGCGTTGAAGATCACGGCGCTCAGGATGGCGCTGCTGGGGCTGTGCAGGTGCATCACGTTCAGGGGCGCAATCGCCGGGTAGGTGATCACCAGCATCGCCGGGATGATGGCAAAGTACTTGGCCACGTCGTTGGCGATGCTGAAGGTGGTGAGCGAACCCCGGGTCATGAGGAGCTGCTTGCCGATCTCGACGATCTCGATCAGTTTCGTCGGGTTGCTGTCGAGGTCGACCATGTTGCCGGCCTCGCGGGCGGCTTGGGTGCCGGTGTTCATGGCCACGCCGACATCCGCCTGGGCCAGGGCAGGGGCGTCGTTGGTGCCATCCCCGGTCATGGCTACCAGGTGCCCCGCGGCTTGTTCCTGCCGAATGCGCTTGAGTTTGGCCTCCGGCGTGGCTTGCGCCAGGAAATCATCCACCCCCGCCTCTGCCGCAATCGCCGCCGCAGTCAGGGGATTGTCGCCGGTGATCATGACGGTCCGGATGCCCATCTTGCGCAATTGGGCGAAACGCTCCTTAATGCCACCCTTGACCACGTCCTTGAGTTGCACGACGCCGAGGACCTCCGAGCCTTCGGCCACCACCAAAGGCGTGCCGCCGCCGCGCGCGATCTCCTCGACCGCCAGGCTGACCTTTTCGGGGAACCTCCCGCCGAGATTCATGACGTAAGCTCGCATGGCTTCCGCGGCACCCTTGCGGATGCGGCGCACCGGTTCGGCATCAGGGTCAGTTCCGGCCGGTCCGCTGCCGCCCCACATCGCCGGGGCGGCCTGTGGTCCACGGCCGTCCGCGCCGGCTCCCACCAGGTCGGGTGCGATCCCCGTCGCGGGGACCGCGCCGAAGAAATCCACCCCGCTCATGCGAGTTTGCGCCGTGAACGGCACGAAGTGCGCCTGCGGCCCCGCGACCTCCCGCCCGCGCAGGTTAAAGCGCTCTTTGGCCAGGATCACCACCGAGCGGCCCTCGGGCGTTTCGTCCGCCAGCGAGGCGAGTTGGGCGGCATCGGCCAGGCGCTCGGGAGTCACCCCGGGTGCCGGGATAAACTCCGTGGCCATGCGGTTGCCCAGTGTGATGGTGCCGGTCTTGTCCAGTAACAGCACATCCACGTCGCCGGCGGCTTCCACCGCCCGGCCGCTGGTGGCCATCACATTGCGGCGGATCAACCGGTCGATGCCGCTGATGCCGATGGCGCTGAGCAGCCCGCCGATGGTGGTGGGGATGAGGCAAACCAGCAAGGCCACCAGGACGGGGATCGAAAACACGACCCCGGAATAGATGCCGAAGGGCTTGAGCGTGACACAGACCAGGAGAAAGATAAGGGTCAAGGCCGCCAGCAGGATGGTCAATGCGATTTCATTGGGCGTTTTTTGCCGGCGCGCGCCCTCCACCATCGCAATCATCCGATCCAGGAAGGCGTGGCCCCGTTCCTGGGTCACCCGGAGGACGATCCGGTCGCTGATGACCCGGGTGCCGCCGGTGACGGCGCTGCGGTCACCCCCGCTCTCGCGGATGACGGGCGCGGATTCGCCGGTGATAGCCGACTCGTCGACGCTGGCTATCCCCTCCTCCACCTCGCCGTCGGCGGGGATCAGATCGCCGGCCTCGCAGACCACGAGGTCGCCTTTCTGCAATTCCGGAGCCGGGACCCGCTCCTCCCGCCCGTCGCGCAACCGCCGAGCGATGGCGTCTTTGCGGGCCTTGCGCAGGCTGTCGGCCTGGGCCTTGCCCCGTCCCTCGGCGACCGCCTCCGCAAAATTGGCGAACAGCACGGTGAACCAGAGCCAAAGGGCGAGTTGGGCGATGAACCCGCGCTCGGTGTTTGAAGTGAAGCTGCTGGCCGTGGTGAGCACAGCCCCGACCAGCGTGACAAACATCACCGGGTTCTTGACCATCAGCCGTGGGTCGAGTTTTCGAAACGAATCCGCAACGGCCGGACCGACTATCTTCCAATCAAACAGCGAAGGTGCTTGGTGCGTCATAGGATCTTTAGCGGTAACCCGACTAATAAAGTTTGCCTTGGGCGGTCAGAAAATGCTCCACCACCGGCCCGAGGGCCAGGCCCGGCAGGAAATTCAAGGCCCCGACCAGCAGGACGGTCCCCACCAGCAGTACGACGAAGGTGAACCCCGCGACCGGGAAGGTGCCGGCGCTGGGCGGGGAGGCGGGCTTGGCTCCGAGCGAACCGGCCATGGCCATGATCGGAATGATCATGAGGAAACGGCCCACCAACATGGCCAGGCCGATGGTCGTATTGTACCAGGGGGTGTTCGCGTTCAGGCCGGCGAAGGCGCTGCCGTTGTTGCCGTTGGCCGAACTGAAAGCATAGAACATCTCGGTAAGACCGTGCGGGCCGTGGTTATTGAGTCCCGCCAACCCCGATGGGCTGACCGAGGCCCAGGCCGAAAAGCCCAGGATGGAAACGGCCAGTACCAGCAACGCGAGCATGCTCATCTTCACCTCGTACGACTGGATCTTCTTGCCGACGTACTCGGGCGTGCGGCCGACCATCAGCCCGGCGATGAATACCGCCAGCACGACGAAGACGAGCATGCCATAGAGACCGGCGCCCACGCCGCCGATGACGACTTCACCCAATTGGATGTTGAACAGGGGAACCAATCCCCCCAGCGCCGTGAGCGAGTCGTGCATGCAGTTGACCGCGCCGCAGGAGGCGCAAGTCGTGACGACCGTAAAAAGCGCGGAATTGAAGATGCCGAAACGGACTTCCTTCCCTTCCATGTTGCCCCCAGCCGCGGCGACGCCGAGTTGCTGGTGGATCGGGTTGCCCGCCGCCTCCGAGTGCCAGCACACGAACACGCCGGCCAGGAACAGCAACATCATCGCCGCCCAAACCGACCAGCCGTGGGCCTGGTTCTTCACCATCCGCCCCAGGTAGTAAGTCAGCCCGCTGCCGATCACAAAGATGGAAAGCATCTGGATCAGGTTCGAGAGCGGGGTCGGGTTCTCGAACGGGTGCGCGGCGTTGGCGTTGGTGAAACCCCCGCCATTGGTGCCCAGCATCTTGATGGCCACCTGCGAGGCCATCGGCCCCTGGGGGATCACTTGCTCCGTCACCGTTTGCTCCTCCATCAGCGCCTTGCCATCGGGGCCTTTGACCGTCTCCCCTTTGGCGTCCTTTTTCTCCACCTGCACCTTCATCGGCTCCAGCAGCTTGACCTTGGTATAGGGCTGGAAATTCTGGATCATGCCTTGCGACACCAGAAACACGGCGAACCCCACGCAGAGGGGCAGCAGCAAATAATAGGTCGTGCGCACCAGGTCCACCCAGAAGTTGCCCAGCGTGCGCGTCGAGTGCCGGGCCAGGCCGCGAACCAGCGCCGCTGCGATGGCGATCCCGCTGGCCGCCGAGGCGAAGTTGTGGATCACCAGGGCCACCATTTGCGACAGGTAGGACATCGTGGATTCCCCGGTATAGCTCTGCCAATTGGTATTAGTGGTGAAGCTGGTGGCCGTGTTGAAGGCGAGATCCGGCGTCAGGGCTCCGAACCCCTGCGGGTTGAGTGGCAGCAGGTGTTGCAGCCGCAGCAGCGCGTAGGTGAACAGGCAGCTCACCAGGCTGAAAACCAGCATGGCGAACGTGTACTGTTTCCAATCCTGCTCCTCGCCGGGCCGGACTCCCATCAGCCGGTAGGTGAGGCGTTCACAAGGCCGAATCACCGGGTCCAGCCACGTCCGGCCGTTGCTGTCGAGCACCCGGACCAGGTAGAGCCCCATCGGTTTGGTGAGAGCAGTTAACGCACCCACAAATATCGCAAGCTGCAACCAATCAATTGAGCGCATAGGCGGTTCCTTAGAATTTCTCCGGCCGAAGCATGGCCACGAGCAAATAGATGAATAAGAACAACGCGACGATCCCGGCGATGATGGTCTCCATAGCGACTCCTCACAACTTCTCGCACAGGCGGACATAGAGGCTGCCGATCACGAAGAACACCACCACCATCCCGACATAGATAAGGTCTGTCATAAGTTCCTGAACCAGTTTTGTCTGTTCACACCAGAACCCTGCCACGACTGCGCAACCGTGGGTAATTAAAACGCGACGGTGCAACGTCAAAAACGCGTAAACACCCTGTCCGCTTTCCGCCTCCAGATCGCCACGTTCAGACGCGGGGACGGGCTTCCTGGCCCGCAGGCCGTGCGACGAAGCGGAGCGCGGGTTCTTCGGATGCCCTGCCGCTCGGAAATCGGCGGCACAAGGGGCGCCGAAGGGCGGACCCCCGCAGCACACGCAACTGGGCCAATTGGTCTGCGTTTTCCTTCAACCAGGCGGTGCCAGCCCCCTTGAGCCGCGCCTGCAAGACGTGGCCATGGTCCTATTGATTTCCGCTTCGCCTGATCTCGTCAGCCCAATGTGCTTGAACCCCTGAAGATATACATGGGCAGATCCACGCCGGCCGACTCGGCTTTGAACGACTGTTCCCACCTTTGGTACTGAGGGTGGGATTTCAGGATCTTGTCCACCCTGCCTTTCCCGGCAGGGGAAAGCTCACGATACGCCTCGGCAGCGATGACCTGCTTCGCGACCAATTACAGCGACCGCTCGAACAGGAGGCGCCGTGAACACGAAACAGTGTCAGTATTCTAAGACCGACCCCGTCACAAACTGACACGACCCACTTGGTGCAGAACCACGCGAGCTTGCGTCATGTGCAGGACTGGCTGGGTCACCGCTCCCTATCCACCACCGAGCGCTACCTGCGGCTGACGATCACGGATCTCAAGGAGGCCCATGCCAAATTCCATCCGCGAGCGCAGCCCTGCTCCTCCAACGACCGGCGTTGACTATCCCCCGAGGAAATGGGATATGAATAGTGTGAAGAAAGCGAAACCGACACCTGAGCCGAAAACGGCGGGCACGCTGGCTGTCCAACGGCACCGGCCGTTGCTGAATAAGCTGACCCAAGCCCAACGCCGCCAACTGCGGCAGCGAGCCGCCGCTCTCCTCTATGGGCACGAAGCCCCTGCGCCTGGCCGTTGACACCAACGTCCTCCTGGATCTGGCCGAGCCGGTCGAAGCAGTCCTCGACGCCTTTGCAGTGCTGGACCGGCGCCTGCCAGACCACGACCGTCTGGTCGTTCCCAGCGTTCTGGATGAACTGGCCTTCCTGTGCGACTCCGCGGACACGGAGCGCGTTCGCCAATTGGCACTGGCCGCCCTGGAGTTGGGCCGCGAGCCGGGCCGGTTCCGGGTAATGCTCGAATTGGTGTATCCACAAGATACGGTCGAGGAGGTGGCTCGTGCGGTCCGCTCCCCGGATCTGCTCCCCACGGAGGAAGTGCATGATTCCCTGATCCTGGCCGAAGCCGCCTTGCTGGGTTGTGGGCTCCTGCTGACCAGCGACGAGCACTTGCGCGGCGTGGATCACGAGCACCTGACCCTGGTGCTCAACCCGTTCGAACTGATGCCGCCCGTCATCGCCAGTCCACGCGACCTCGTGCGAAAATTCTTCCGCTGAATCCCATGATTGGCTTGCTAGGCCGCCCCTCTTTCCTTGAGTGGGACCTGTGAATGACGCGCGGCAGAGCCGTTCGATGCCTTTTCATTCCTGCGCCTGCAGGCAGGCCTCCCG
>TBL_comb47_HYPODRAFT_10004242_pt1 | contig 16560 bp, 20 predicted proteins | sample TroBogypolimnion_40_FD_10682 | JGI IMG/M metagenome (IMG submission 10682)
TAAAGCAGTTTCTGACTGCGCTAATTGCCCTTGGGGTGTTTGTAAAGAAGAATTAACCCCCCCACCAAAAGCGGTATTGATATCTTCTTGAACTCCGCTTAAAATATCTAATTCAGCGGGAAGAACTGGGCTACCGTTAACCCAAGTGATTGCTGGAACATTGGTTGTCATATTTTATCCACCGAAAGCCACATTATTGATTGCTCCGTCTGTATCTATTACTTGAATTTGCCCCGAAAGTTGTCTATTTTCAAAAGATTGAAAAGTAGCATTAGCCGAAGTCACATTAGGAATAGTAAAAGCTTGTTCTACCACTTGTTGTTTAATAAAAGATAAAGGAGGCATTTCTCCAAGAATATCTTGCCAATATGGTAATCCTAAAGAAGTATTGTACCAACATTCCCCTAAAAAAGTTCTAGTTGCTGAAGCAACATCTTGAGCTATAGAATAAGGGGTACTGGCTAAAGCAATATTGCCATTGATATCAAGAACTAAATCCCAAGCAGATTGATCTAGTAATAATGAGGTTTGAATAATGGTCATACTGGAGTTCCTGTTTGTCCACTGCCTGTTTGTACGCCGCCATGTTTATGAGTATGAACACTTGTTCCATTGGCTGTAGCGTCCCCCGTAACAGTCATTGAACCGCCAAATGTAGCATTACCTGCATAAGAACCAGCACCTTGACTTACTGCACCATTTAATACTATAGATGGTGAATTTATAGTACAAGAACTAGAAGCATCTATTTCCACGCTTGGCGAGTTAATTATAACCTTTGTAGGAGAATGTATGGTTAATCCTGCACTATTAAATTGAATGTACTGAGTTGGTGCTTGGCCAATAATGGTCATTAAATAAACCATATCAGATAAATCATTTTTTCTAAGAGAAGCTGGGGCAGAAACTTTACTAGTATTTTTTACTGCCGAAATGTCTCTATCACATACAGTAGCAATACCAATATCGCCAACCACAGGATCAAGAATAATTCCGTTAGCGCCACCTTGTATCCTCATGTAAGGAACGTTATAAACAGGAGCATGTTTCCATAGATTTTTGGATCCGTCCATTGCACTAATCATAGGCTGAACGGTTACAGTTCCAATAGGAGCTAATCCCCCAGAGTTACTAACAGCTATAACTTGAACTGGCATAGCTGTTCTTAACCCAGCTAAAGCCGATTGAATAATAAGTTGTAATCGTCCTATTTCAGTAGCAGCACTTTGGGGGGTGTAATTACTTGGGTATGAATTAGTTGTTTGGGACATAGGGAGGCGGAGATAATCTTGCTGTTGTAAACCAAGGACCATCGGGTATAAAAGTGCTTAATTCATGAGTTGCATATTGAATTGCAAATGTACCGTTAGCTTTTGGGATAATAGAAGAAATAGTTATTTGCCTTCCAATACTGATCATAGGATTGTATTCTGACTTAACTGTAAATCCTGCCGCCCAATAAGTAGGATAACCCACCATGCCATTACCTTCGTTTAAAGTAATCGATACACCATCTCTAAATCCATCATTTGCCCATATTGAAACAGTATTGTTTTCTATTACCATTGGAATAGCAGAAGCTCTAGCTATAGTTTGCATTTGCTGGATTACTGAACCATTTAGTTGTTGGTTTTGAATAATAGCGTGAGCGGCATTATCGCCTTCCCCATTAGTAAAGCCATAGTCAATAGATGAGGCTAAAGAGCGAATAACGTCTTCTGCATTAACTGACCCCGGGTAACTTGTTGAAGCTGCTCCTCTTGCTAAAAACTCTGCCCCAGTAGAAGCTTCCACAACAAAACAAACATCAGGAACGCTTGAAAAATCTATATAGCTGGAAATAATATTCCCAGAAAATATTTGGGCTAGTACTTGTCCTTGTATGCCAGCAGAAACTGTTACAGTTCTATTAGTTAAATTTGTGGCATTAGAACCAACATTAGAATAACTATTCATTTGGTCTAATGTCATACCCCACACTCTAAGTTGGAGTTTTGCCAAAACACTAGGGTTTAAAATAACTGCTTGGCATTTTAAACCTGTCAAATTAACTGGGTTTTCATTATCCTGAGAAAATTGAAGATTTATTTGACGAACTGCAAAGGTCATATTAAAGTCCAATAAGTCAAAAGAAATCTGGATCCAAGACTTTGATAACTAGGATCATCAGTACCTTGGGTATCTATAAAAACTAATTGCCCAGTAAAGCCAAGATAAGCTTCTGCTACTAATCCTACTCTATTTAAACAAAGCATAGATTGAACTATAGGGTTGCCGTCGATAAACAAATCAAAAAATAAACCAGTACTTTTTTGATTTAAATTGATTTTGCAATTTTGATTACTAAGTTGAATAGTAAAGTTTTGAGATGCAACAGGAGTTAAAGGTATTATTTGCATATCAATCCCAAGAATTAGGGTTTTTTACGCCAAAGTTTATTGCATCTTTTTGGCCCAAAATATTTTTATTTTGTGCAGCAGATGGCGGAACTGGGGATACTTGGCCTATATCTACTGNAACGGATCCAGAGGGTTCTGCTGTATTNGGGGCAGTTGATTTCTGGGCTATTCGTATTTCTTGAAACCATAATTGGACTAATAAAAGAGTAGCGCCTTGTCTTGCTTCTCTTCTATAATCTACATGAACTAAATTCAAATTAGGATAACTTGCATCCGGTGTAGAAATAGTCAATAAAATTAAAGAATCTAAATAATTTTGTATAGCAGCTAAAAAATCTTGCTTTGACATAGAACCATTACCACTACAAGTAACTACGCATCTACAATCAAAAGGCATTGCTACTTTATTATAGTTAGAAAAGCTTCCGCCTTCTACTGGGTAGTTTGGAATTTTTCTTTCGTTTTTATATTCGAAATTAACAAAAGAATCAGGAACTAAAGCAAGATTTCCACTAGCATCAGTAATAGCCCATTTGGTGCCAAATAAATTATTAGGTAAAAGTTGGGCCTCAATCTTTAAAGCTGCGCCTACATAACCTGCAGAATTTCTGTTAATGGCTGGAACTCCTGGTAAAGGAGGAACATTAGGGTATGGAATTAAACTCATTATTGATTTCCTACAATGCCATAATCAATTACTGCTCTTTGTTGGATTGCAGCGTTCATATCTTTTGCAATGCCGTCTGGATTTGTTGCTTGAGTATGTACGTTCAAAGTGTTGATTTGGGTGCTTACACTAGTTGTATTAGCTGTACTGGCTTCATGTCCTGCTTGTGCTCTACGGACTAAATCCCAATTACTAATAACTTGGTCAGGATTCATTCCAGTTCTTTTCACCATATCTGCAAGATAAGAAGGAGCGTCTTTATAGTCTTGTCCACTTGGACTACCAAGCCATCCCAAAGAACCATTGGATCCGTAAATTAGCTTTCTAAGGGTGTTCATACCCTGGCTTGCTTTTCTATTTAGTAAATCATTTTGGGCGGCTATTCCAGCTTCTTCGGTTTCAAATTTAGCAAAACCTCCTTCGCCTAAAGTAGCTCCTGGTTGATTTGCAAATTTTAATCCCCCGGGGTTATGTAATCTTTGGGTTAAAGAACCTCCGGACATACCTGGAGCGGGTGTATCGCTTTTACCAGTTAAAGAACCTCCGGACATACCTGGAGCGGGTGTATCGCTTTTACCAGTTAAAGAACCTCCGGACATACCTGGAGCGGGTGTATCGCTTTTACCAGTTAAATAATTGTAAGCGCCATAACCAGCAACACCAATAGCTCCAGTCAAAGCAGCTACACCCAATCCTGCGCCTAAAGGAATTAAACCAAGACCAGCTGCTATAGCTATTAAAGGGATCGCTACGGCTTCAAATGCAGCTACTTTAGATGCTGCTCCACCCAGGGAAGTGTCAAGACCTTTAAAGCCTTCCATTGCAGAAATAGCTATGTCTGCTAATTCATTTAAAGCAGGGTACATTTGACCCATGATGGAATTTTTTAACCCCATCATTGATGTTTCTAAAGCAACAGTTTTTTCCGTAAAAGCAGCAGATTGTTGTGCGCCTTCTTGGGTAATTTTATTAAGTTTTGCTTGTTGCTCTACAAGCTCTTTTGTTTTATCTACGCTTTGGGTAAGCAAATAAAAGGTATCAGCCCCCATTAAAGGAGCTGATAAAGCTAAAGCAGCTTGTATGCCTTTTTCTTCTTTAACTTTAATAAGGGCTTTAGAAAGTTCTAATAAATCAACTTTGCCATTTTTAAGTCCAACTCCTAAACGAGTTAACCCTGTAAATACTTCCTCACCACCAAGCCCAAGACTAAAAGCAGTTAGCCCGCCTTCCATGTTTTGCATAGAAGCGGCAAAATCTTCTGCATTACCGCCCATTGCTTTTACCGCTTGACCCCATGCCGCTAAACTATTAACGTTGATGCCAAGCATATTAGACTGGCGATTAAGTTGGGTATTAGTTTGAGTTACGGAAGTAATTAAGCTTTTAAGTCCAGCAACACCAAAAGCAGCTACTCCAAGTTTCATTACTGATTCAGTAACTTTGTCGAAACTTTCTGCAGTTTCTTTTGCGCCTTTTTGGTTTTGTTTGGAAGACTTATTAGCTTGATCCTCCATTTTTTTAAGAGAATCAACCGCTTTCTTTTGCGATTTATCAAAACCAGAGGCATCAAGCCCCAGTTCTATAAGCAGCGAATCTATTACAGTAGCCATTATTTAGAACTCATTAAAGAGGCATTATGCCTGTCTACAGCACTAATTTCAATAAGTATCCATAAATCTTCAACACCGTAAACGGTATCTAATTCATGTAATGTAGCCATTTTTGACGATATTACAGTTGCTATCGTTTGCGAAGTGGCTTGATACTCAATGAGTCGTTTTGATGATTGGGTTGTGCTTTGGACTCCGAAGTCGATTCTTTTTCTCCTAAAAAAAAATCCATATGAAGATTCCAAATTGCTTTACGTAAAGCAAGTCTAGTTGATACTTCTTCAATATCATCTTCTATTAAAAATCTTTTAATATTTGGACTTGGGATAAATTGCACACAACCCATCATTTCATCTAAAAGTGGCTTAGCCGCATCAAATGGGATTTTAAGCAGATTCATATAACCTACTGCAACTAATCCCGCCATGCCTTGAGAAACTAAAGTATCAGGTATTTCTATGCCAGCATTACCTATGGCAAGAACAGCTTTGATAGCCCAATTTTCTGCTTGGGTAGCACTCATTTCCGTGATAAGAAATTCTTTTCCCTTATCACGGCCTGTTTGTGCTACAAATGACGCTTCTTTTCTAGCCATTTTTTAGATCATTCCTTATTAAATCTGACCGCCAATAATACTTTGCCAAGTAATCTCGTACACTACTGGTTGCAATGTCTTTTTAACAGCTGGAAACGGAGTTGCCATTGTTAAGTAGCCATTTTGTAAAGTATACACCATACTTGTGGACGGTAACGTAATTGAGCCGCTAGCAGAAAAAACATCCATTGCCGCATCTTGAGCATTACGCCATGAATCAAATAAGAAAATACTAGGACTATCTGCTTGTAAATGAATAGTCATTTTGTAAGGCACGAATACCTTACCAGCAGACAAAATATTATCTACGCCCATTAGAACTTCTGATTGTTGAACTGCTTCGCCTTCAAAAGCATCATCTACTGCGTAACCCCGAATTACCTGGGGTACGGGAAAGTAATTGTTGATGGCAAGTGTTAGGACCGAATTTGCTGAGGTTATTGTTGACATAATTTATTCCTTATTGAATTGCAATAGAAGCCATAGTGATTTGTTGTACTGCTTCGCCATCCTGATAATACAGAGTGATCGGAGGAGACTGACGTGCAGCACGAGTCTGAGCTGTAGCTGGCAGAATCTGCAAGTAGAAGCCTTGGGAAGCAATGGTAGGAGCAGCGTTAAATCCTAAAGCATACTGAATTTCAGCAGCTTGTGCAGCTGAAACGTTAATGCCAGCACGAATTGCCCCAAAGTTTGTAGCTGAATTGATTGGATCTAAAGCAGCAGAATAGATCAAACCATTACCTTGTGAGTTATAAGGAATTGCACCTACTTGAGTCAATAAATTCACCATAGACAATTGTAAGTTAGCATTTAGCCAGATTTGGTTTAAATAAGTATCCGCCCATAGCCATTTACCAGATACTGAACCTGGGGTAAACCAGTTAGCGTTGTTAGCTGGGTTATTTGATCCAAATGCACCGTAGCAGTTATAACCATTACTCAAAACAGCAGTGTATTGAGTTGAATTAGTTACAGAAGGTACTAAGCCAGATTGAGATTTAAAGTCTAAAGTTGCACGACCATTTAAACGATTAAAATTCAAAGAAGCAGCAAAACCGCAAACAAAAGCTGCGTGGGTTAAATTGCCATAAATTGGGCAAGTACCAATAAGTTCATTTACTTGCAAATAATTACCAAAAGTAATTGTGCTATTATCGGTTAAAACGTTAACATCTGAGTCTTGGCAAACATATAACCAACGGGGGGAAGCAGAATTACTCCATTGGGCAAATGCTTCTTTTTCTGTAAGGGAAGCTTCCCAAACAGTCATAAAGGTTGCCCAGTTTTGATTTTGAGTCAAAATATTAGCCATAAAGTCAGCAGGAGTACCAGCATTTGCCCCTTGGGAAGCAATAGCTCCAGTTGCTTGAGTTAAACGCAAATTAGTAGCTAAAGTACTAGTTGCAGCAAAACCAACTGTTTGAGTTGCACCAGTAGCAGTAGTAGTAAATACAAAGGCCGACTGAGTTGAGTTATAAGACACTGTAAAGCCAGGGCTAGTAAATCCGGACTGAATAATAGAAGCTGCTGAACTAAAGCTTGTTGCGGCGCTTAAATTGATTGCTCCGGATGTTTGAACTACGCCGGCAATAGTAATTGCCAAAGTACCGGTAAAGGTTTGTAATTGGCCTAAAGTTACAGAAGCCATAGAGCCACTGCGTAGCCAACCAGGAATAGCTACTTCTGGATAACAAGTCATCAATAAACTACCGGGCAATTGAGTGCCATTTTGGTAGCCATTGAAATAAATACTAGCAACAGTAGCTTCGTCTGAGCTGGCTCCGAAATAACTTTGAACTCCTGCGGCATCAGCAAAATTTAATACAGTGCCATAAGGGGCTAGAGCATTTTGAGTAAGCACTAGACCATTTAGATCAACTGCTATACCATTAGCCGATAAGACTGAAGGTACTACTTGTACTACTTGCGAAAAAGGAATGGTACTCATAAATTCTCCTAGGGTTTAAATGTCTGATCTATTGGAGCCAGTCCAATATCAACAGCTTGCGTCGATTGTTGCTGAGTTGATAGGGTTGGGTTATATTGTAAACTGGCTACCAGTTTCCATCTTTGCTCATATTGTGCTTCTCCATCAATAAGAGGAATTTGGATAGGATCGTCTGCATACAATGGTTGAATATTTGGCGGGAAAATCTCCGTTGCATATTCGTCACGAAACAATGCCATAGTTTCCACTGCCCAAATTTGTGAACTTGGACCATAAAAATCTAATTGCATTGAGTATTTCGTAGGGGTTAAAACTGTTTTGCCTTGAACTACGGATTGATAGTTATCTATGTTAAAAGATAAGCGATCCATACCCGTATTGTTCATGGTGATAAAACCACCTTTTGGCATAGGAACTTTATTGTCTTGGGCTTGCACAATTTGTACTTCAGTAGGAATGAAGCTTTTTAAAAAAGTCCTCATAGCCGTAAATACGTCTTGATCATTTATGTCTATTACTACGGCCATAATTAGTCCTGTTGTAAAGTTACTATAACGTGACACCAATCAGGCCATGTTTCCATAACTTGAGTAATAAGCCAATTTTTATTGCATCCTTTAGGCGTTTCTGGGAATACCAAAATATCACCGCCTATTTGATCAGCTCTAACTACGCCAGCTGCATTACCATACATATAGACCGAACGCATAATGCCGTTAATATTTAAACCATCTATATGCTTTAGATCAGTAGCGCTTAATGCTTGTATTTGTGCTTGTACTGTTAAAGTAATAGTTTTAGGCGTTCTTTTACCAGCATCATCAGTTATATAACCGTTTGATTGTACCCAATTTATTTCTTGGTTGGGATTGGTTACTTGAATGTATTTATTAGCAATGCCACGCAGATTCATTATTAGCCTTTAGTAAAATCTGAACCAGCTTTATTAACTGCGTTCTGGACTGTATCTCTCATATAAAAGGTATCTCTTAATGGAGCGTTAAATCCTTTTTTTGCTACAGTAGAAGGAGCATTTGGAGGAAAATTAGTATTAGTAATTTGTTCTTTCATGTTCATAGCAGCTACTCTACCTAATTTTTCCAAAGTATCAAAAGCAGTTTGTTGACCTAAAACTACTCTTGGTATATCACTAGCAACTTGTTTAACCCAATCATCTTTGTAATTTTTGATTGTAGGTCTCATAAAAGGTCTTGCTGGTACTTTAGCTGCTGGAGCGCCAAACTCATTGATTGCCGCCACTTCAGCAACTGTCATTCCATTTTCATAACTGAATCCGGATGGAAAACCTACTTGCGCAACTAAATTCTCAAATTCTTCCGGCACACGCTCAAGCGTAAGCTTTATTTTATCGAGATTTAATTGCTTCATCCAAAGTACCCGCCGGCCCTACGGAATCCTAAGTTTTCTGGACTACCACCAACGTATAAACCTACGTTAGCTACAATGCGTAATAAAGCTCTTAATTGGTTGCCATACGGAGTAGTAGCTAACCACCAACCGAAAGCTGTTTTAATTGGAGGCGGCACAAGGGATACATTAACTGTACCCTCGGCCGAACCTTGTACTACGACTGCAGGAATTCCTGCATTTATAAGACTAAAAGATGCCGCTAAATGGGCACACATAAGATCAATAGCTAATTGCAATTGTTTGGATTGAAAATTCCAAGGATAGTTATTATCTATGTTGATATACGCAGTACCCATAGTCCACCAACCTTCAAGTTGAGCAGGAGGAAACAAAGTAGTATTCTCAAATTGAGGAAATTGGTTCCGAAATGCTTCGTCGTTGTAGACTGGTGTAATAGACGTCATATTAGATGTTTCCTACCTTTGGGCCATCTTCTTTTTGATAATCCGCATCAGTTAATGGTGCTGACTCATCTTTCAAATTCATATCAGCAGCTACTTTTTCAGCTTCCGCTTTTTTAGCTTTTACTGTTATAAATCCTTCTTTTTCATGATTTTTGAATGAAGGATTCTTTTGAAGTTCTTCTAAATCATAATCGGTAATTTCTGTTGATACGCCTAATGGAGTAATCAATCGATCGTCTGCTACACCTGTTCCGCCTTTAATTAGAACAGCATGTCCTTTAATAGGAATATCTCCGCCGCCAGCTATCCAATTTGTGTAAAGTTGGTCATTGGCTAAAGTTGAAAACACATAGTTTTTTGACATTTTAATTTTCCTTTTTGATGTTAAGAAAGACGGAGTTTCCCCCGTCTTCCCATTCTACATCAATTAAATGCCAGAGTAACGAACTACAGCATAAGGACGCTTAAGCAATACACCAGCTGTTGCATTGGCGTAATCTTCTTCGTATGCCTTAGCTTGCTTTTCCACGCCTAAAGCTTGGAATTTAGCAGGAACTACTTGCACCCATGTGCGCTCATCATCACTACCACCATCAGCTACCATTTCGGCATAGAGGTAGAATACGTTAGCGCCACCGTTTGCTGCATTCAACTGAGGAGCTGAAATTACACGCAGTTTTGGATAAGTCTTAGCAAGCCAATCGCGAACTGAAATACCGAAGTCAGAAGTTACTGACAGATATTGGTAGCTAATTGTTGGCAATGCCAAAGTCAATTCCACATCTTCCGGGTTAATGGTATCTTGAGATTGATTTTGCAACTGAGCTGCAGCAACACGAATGTCAGCAACGATTTGCAAGAAAGTCTTTGTAGACCACAATGTTGAGCCACCTGTACCAGTGGCAGCAACTGTTACGTATGCTGGTAGACCTGGATCGTTCAAGAAACCATAAGTCAAGTTACTACCATTATTGAAACCGTAGAAACCTACTAAGTTGCGTTGGATTTCAAGAGCTAAAGCAGCGGAAGCACGTTTCTCAGCAGAAGTGCTGATACGGATACGAGCTGCACGAGCTTCTTCAAGCATACCTACTTTGATACCCTTTTCAAAACGGATAACTGTACGGCGAACGAAGTTAGTGTTCCAAGATGCCAAAGGAACGTTGGTGTAATCGCCATAAGGAACGGCGTTACCAATTGGCTCCAAGAGGCCTTGAACAATTTCTTGATCTTCCCAAGAACCTGTTGTAGTAATACCAACAAGTTCGTCAATTTTACGAGCCGCTGTGATTACTTTAACAAAGCCAGGAAGCCAGTTTTGCAAGAATTGTACTGGAGTAGTAATAGAAGGAGAGGTAACGTCGCTTTGAGTATCCATTGCGTAGTTAGCCATTGCCTTCAGATTTTGTGCCCCGAAGTTAATACCGAGGTCACCGAGAGCAGCGTAATCGGCGACGTCATCGGCAGACATTTGCACCGCGCCAACTTGGCGGGGAGCGATTGAGCTGCGTTCGATAGATTTGTTCATGTTTCAGTCCTTATTATTCAGTGATACGGATAGCGGCTAAGCCAGTACCGGTTGTTGGGTAATTCCAAACCACGCAATTAGGAATCAATGCGTTACCAGTTGTAGCAGAAGCACCAGGAGCTACGGTAGAAAGAACGCCAGTGGTCAGATTATATTGAACCAAATCACCGATATTTGCAGCACCAACTAAGGTTACGCAAATAGTACCCATAGTCATGAATTCACCTTGACTGTTTGGACCTAAGAACAAAGTTGGATCTAATGGAGCACCACCAACTGCGCCGTAGGAGGCATAAGATTTTGGATTGACCAAAATACCGGCAAATAGAATGCCAGTGCCAACTGTACCGCCTTGGGTAGCTACGTTAGTAGAGTTAGATTTTGTAAATGCCAAACCGATTGTTCCACCAGTGGAATCAAGGGTTAAAGAATCTACACGTTGTGGACCGTCAACAATCAATTCACCGGGAATACCAAATCCCAGATTGACGTTAACTGTGGATTGGAAAGTCGCAGCAGTCATGATTATTTACCTTTTAAAAAACGTTGAACGAAATTACCCTTGCGAGCTACAGAATCCATAGCTACGTGACTTGGGTTACCCTTGCCTTTAAGGAATGCTTCCAAAGCAACTACACGAGCTTCTTTAGTAGCATCCAAGCCAAGCTTTTTGCAGCCATACTTAGCCATCTTATCCAAATCCATATCCGAATGGTCAAATGCACCGATATGAGCGGAAAGTTGATTGTATAACTTAGATTTCATAACCATATTGGCTTCAACAGTACGAGCAATAGCTGCTGCGTCCATGCCTTCAGCACGCTGGCCTTCTTTTTCTTCTTTCTTTTGGCCACCTTGGACGATTGGTTCTTCTTCGTCTTTAGTTTCGCCTGGCTTCTCTTCGTCGCCATCAGGTTTGGTCATATCTTCATCAGTAACAGCTTCTAAACCAGCTGAACCAAATTGTTGACCTGTTAATTTTTGGATTTTTGCCAATTTTGGCATAACTTCTTCGAGGAACTTATGAACTTCCTCTAAAGTCATTTCAGTCTTTTCAGACCCGACTTCTTTGTTTTCTTCAGCCATGTTTAAAAACTCCTTGTTATCTACAGTGAAAGTGAAATGATCTAAAACTGCTACATCGGGGCCCATGCGTCCATTCTCCACAAGAGCTAGATGATTGCCTCGAATATCCCGTTGCACATAGTCATACTTTACTCCATCGTAAGTACCTGGAGCGTATTCGTATCTGCAACGGTATCCGCAGGACAATTCTTTTTTACCATTAGCAATGAGATTAGCCATTGCTTCGGAAAATACTTTAATATTACCTTTAAGAGTTGCACCGTCAAAGTACACGTCTTGGCCAATAACTCCTTGTACGCCTTTTTGTTCAGATGGGGTTAATCCAGCATCTTCGCTTCCTAGCATTACGTGGTTATCAATCCAAGGGATTAACTTAAAGGAATCAATACATTCTTGAGTGCCAAGCTCTTCAGCTGGGCGGTAAACCATATAAATTTTATCTTGATCGCATTCTGGGGAAACTGAACGCCCAGAATAAGGGAAAATACCTACCATGGACAATGGATTATCTTTTACTTCAAACCATCCATTAGTATCATACTCACGTTTATCCATACCAGAAGCGTTTGCTTCAGCAGCTTCAGCGATCTTTTCTTCGTCCCCGTCAATTTTCGGAAACAAGTCTTCTGGTGCATCCTCTATAGTAGCCCATACAAAGTCGCTATGCTCTTCGTTAAGCTCAGGTTTGAATTCGCCATCATTACATCCAAACAAACGCACCTTACCCTCAGAATAGATCAAATTAAGGCCTGTTTCGGGAACATGCATGATTTCTTCACGAGATTCTCTAATAGCTCCTTCAATTGGGGATTCTCCATCTTCTACATGCCCTCCTGGAAAGCCCCAAGTATTATCTTTAGTCCGTTTCATCCAAAGGATTTTGTCATTATCCGTATAGACTATGAAAGCTACTATTTTTGAGTCCGGTTCTTCTTTTAAATCCCGTTTGTGGGATTTTTTCATTTCTTCGGTCTCTACTTCGTCTACGCCATGGGTTTTACGGGCGTTAGAGTAAGCAATAGCCATAGATTGTTTAGGATCATGCCCAGCTTTAATAAGTTCACGGATATTGTTTTGAACAATTTCTTTTGAGTATCCTGCTTGTAATGGCATTAGCAAATCCTTCCTGTTTGAGTAGGAATATTAGTTACGTTTAGCAAAACAGTAGCTTCGCGTGTATTACTTTCAGTAGTCACAAATAAAGCCCTAATCGTATAAAGCTGATTGATTTGGGGATCAGAAATTATACCCCCGGAAATTTGAACCGATATAACCTTACCCGCTGCAGCTATTTGGCCATCGGGGAAAGTTATTGGATTTGGGTTTACTGCCGGAGCTAATAAAGTAAGTCCTAATTGATCGGAAGTTACGGAAGTAATACTGGTAATAGTTTCCAAAGTGTCAAGAATATAGGTGCAATCAATATCGTACCAAATTGACTCGGAGGTCCGTTTTTCTAAAATGTAACTATTCATGAGCTTGCCAATAATCCTGTCTTTGTGGAACGTGCCAATAATCCAATCTTTGTGCTACTTGCCAATTTGTCGGTCTTGCGCCTACGTGCCATACTTTATCCGATCTTTGGAAAATAGGAGCACAAATATAAATGTCTACTGCATTACCTTGCTCTACGACTGCAACTATGACATAGTTTGTTGCGTCTGTAGAATCTTGTGCAAAAGCTGCTTCATTTATATTTAAAGAAGCAACCATTACTTGGCTAATAATGTCGTTAGCTAAACCCGCTTCCGCAACATTCAGCGAAGCAATCATGTTTCCGGCTACTAAATCTTGAGCTGAAGCTGTCTCTGCCATCTGCAGATAAGCCGTCATTGACTCTGAAGCAGTATCCGAGGCTAAACCTGACTCAGCCACCGCCAGCAGCGCAATCATGTTTTGAGTTTGAGTGTCTACCGCATTAGCTGTCTCAATAACAGCCAAATAAGCCGTTACATTTTGAGAAACAGTATCTATTGCATTAGCAGCTTCAGTCACTGTAACTGACGCAATCATGTTTTCAGACTGGGCGGATTGAGCATTTGCTGCTTCAACTACCGATATTGGGGCTGTCATATTCTCAGATTGAGCATCTTGAGCATTTCCAGCTTCATTTACAGAAATTGGAGAAGTCATTGTTTCAGACTGAGTATTTGTAGCGTTTGCTGTTTCAGTTACTGAAACTGGAGCAGTTGTATTTTCTGATACCGCATCTACTGCAGATCCAGCTTCTGAAATAACACCCTGAGCTGTCATGTTTTCAGTAACGGTATCTACAGCATTACCAGCTTCAGATATAGTCACTGGAGCCGACATTGTTTCCGACTGAGAATCTGTAGCATTAGCAGCCTCAGTTACCACAAGAGGGGTGGTTGTATTTTCTGAAACGGTATCAACTGCGTTTCCAGCCTCTGAAATCACGACAGGAGCCGTCATATTCTCTGAAATGGTATCCAATGCAGATCCTGATTCAGAAACGCTTATCGGAGCTGTCATGGACTCAGAAATGGTATCTGTTGCGCTTGCTGCCTCAGATATTGATATTGGAGCCGACATTGTTTCCGACTGAGAATCTGTAGCATTACCAGCTTCTGAAACAGAAACTGGAGCAGTTGTGTTTTCGCTAACAGTGTCTATAGCATTTCCAGCTTCAGAAACCGTAGTAGCTGCAGTCATGCTTTCTGAAACGGTATCCGCTGCTGATCCAGTCTCAGAAACTGATATTGGAGCCGACATAGACTCGGACTGAGTATCCGTTGCAGTAGCAGTCTCTGTGACCGTCAATGGAGCAGTTGTATTTTGAGAGACTGAATCTACTGCGTTTGCTGCTTCTGATACTGTTACATAGACAAGCACCAGTACCGATTGAGTTGCTTGAGCATTCCCAGTTTCAACAATCGTGACCGAGTAGGTCGTGATAGTGTTATAAAGTCCCGCAAACGGAGCCCCAGAAAATGGGTAACTTCCGAACATTTATTCGCCTACTGAATTAAGTGGAACCCAAGCATTAGCTGCGTCATCCCATCCATAATAAATTGGAGGGTTTTGGTCAGGGGATAGGATTGGGCATGGGATTGGAGGGTTCCATTCCCAATTTGGAGCACCAATAGTCCATTTTGTGCATGGTAAACCATGAATGTCTAAAGGTCTTGGAGCATAAAATACATCATTAACTGAATCATAGATATAACCTATACCAGCATAATTTCCTCTGAGTGCAGTTCCTCCATCAGGCATTCCATCAGGACCATAATGAACATTACCATGAGTATTATATGAAGTTTGTTTCCATACAACTTGATCTCCGATTTTTTCAGAGACAACAAAATCATCGTTAGCTACGATAACTTGAGTTACTATTCCATTTTCTATTTTAGCAAAATGTGACATATATTCCTTATGCAGTGTAAGTTCCAGAACCAGTAAAAGTTAAGATAGTATTGCTTCCTGATGTAGTTACAGTCGGGCTACCAGTAGTTTTTCCTGAGTAGTTTGCAGTAGGTACAGATAAGATTACAACACCAGAACCACCACCACCACCTGTTAAACCAGATGTTTGGTTATTCATTCTTGCGCCACCACCACCACCGCCAGTATTTGTACCACCAGCATTACCGCCACCAGAACCACCACCGCCATTTCCGCCACCACCGCTAGTGCTACCTTGATAACCACCACCGCCACCACCGCCAGCATAATAAGTTGATGATCCTGAAATAGCTACTGCTACACCAGTACCGCCTGTTGCCCCTGTAGTTCCGCTAACAGTAGTACCAGTTCCACCAGCACCACCGCCAGCACAACCGCCATCACCACTACCTGAAGGGCTACCAGCATATCCTTGATTTGCAGTCCCAGCAGCACCGCCAGCAGCTCCGCCATAAGCACCACCACCGCTACCACCAACTTGACCTGTTCCATTGATAACACCACCACCTCCAACAGTAGAAATAGTAGTAAGACCAGTTCCTGAAATTGAAGAACTACCGCCGTTGGTAGCTGTAGAGTTTAAATAAGTACCTCCACTACCTCCAGCACCAACAGTAACAGTGTACGTTGTACCAGAAACAAAATAAACTGCAGATTCTAAAGTACCACCACCACCTGTAGCAGTAACTGTGGATCTTAAACCACCTGCACCACCACCGCCTCCACCAGCGTAGCCGATGTTTGATCCGTTACCTGTACCGCCTCCACCGCCTCCACCTGCAACTACTAAATAGTTTACAAGATAAGGAGCTGCAGCATTAAACGCAACCCATGCAGAAGCAACAGAAGAATACCACTCAGGAGTTCCTGTGTTGGAGTTCATACGAACACCACCAGCTTGAGAAGGAGTAGGTCGTTGAGCAGTTGTACCTAAAGGTAAAGAAAAATAACCCGTAGAGGTATTGGCTTGATCGCTTACGTTTGCCGGAGTAACGGTGTAAGAACCACCCAAAGAAACAGAGTTTCCATTGATCGAAATAGAACTATTTGTAAGTTGACTATTTGCAATTCCTGAAAGTGTACCGCCCAATGTCAAGCTTCCGCTTGAAGTAACAGTGCCAGTTAAAGTAATGCCGTTTATTGATCCAGTACCGCTTACAGAAGTTACTGTTCCGGTGTAATCAGTACCCCAAGCAGGTAATCCACTTACTACCCTAAGAATTGTGCCTGTGGCTCCAATTCCTAATTTTGACCATGTATTTGTTGCGGAACCATAAATCAAATCGCCAGTAGTTACTGTTGATTGACCTGTACCGCCATAAGTAGCAGCAATTAATGATCCTTGCCATACGCCAGTGCCGATTGTGCCGACAGAGGTAAGGCTGGAGGAAACAATCGCTGAAGGTAAAGCAGTTCCTGCTAAGTTTGCAGCAGGGAAACCAGTTGTATTTGTAAGCGTACCG
>TBL_comb47_HYPODRAFT_10004243_pt1 | contig 16560 bp, 19 predicted proteins | sample TroBogypolimnion_40_FD_10682 | JGI IMG/M metagenome (IMG submission 10682)
AATGCGATCGCATTGCTGAACAGTTGAACAATCGTCCCCGGCTAAGACTAGGCTTTAAGACCCCCAATGAAGTCTATTACTAAAAACACCCTTTTTGTCGCACTACAAATGTGAAACTAAAATTCATAACAGTTAGTTCTATTTCGGCTCGGTTACACAACCACAAGATCAAATCCCTGCATTACACATGTCCGCTGACCGCTATTATCTTGCCCCAGATGGGAACGTCGTCCGCTGCGCGCAGAGCGCTGCGGATGATGGGCATTACGAAATTGGCAGAGAGGTGCTGGCGGCAAGAGGCATCAAGCCGAATGACTACGAAGACGTCTACCGTCACATGTTCCGCCTCGGTTTCGCCCGCATTGTAGTACACGACGAGGTGACCGTTGAGGTGGAACACGGTCCGGAATTAACACCGGCACAGAAACGTTTTGTTCAACGACTTCACGAGCGAGGCGGGGAAATCAACCAGCTCAAAAGTCGCTTTCAGTAAACGGCTTAATGGCAATTGCGATGCCGAAGTAGCCGTCCCAGACAGCACTCATCTGGAAGGATTTCCCGGTGCCGCACCGCAGATAATTTTGATGCGCGTGTACCGCCGATTGCTGAACACAAACAGCGCGCCGTTCTTGAGGTCTTCGCCCAAGCGTTCCGACACTAGCGTGTGTAGTCCGTTAAAACCTTTGCGCATGTCGCAGGCTTCCACCGCCACAAACACCTTCAAGCTGCCCGAAAAAACTTAACATGGCTTGGTCGTCAATCGAACGTTGTATTCCGGTAATTTCGTGATTGTCCATATGACGTAAATACAGGTGTTCCTTCAATAGCCTGAGCAGACGCACGTCGGCATTTTTGCCAACATCTTCGTTATTCGTTTTTGTGGTTAAACTTTGCGTTTTGGCGTTTTTAGGCACAGTTTGAATTTCAGTGTTAGGCTTGCCGGACGTCCGAATAAACCGGAAAGGCGTCCTACGTGGGTTTTTCCGTCCATTGCGTGGTGTCTGACGAAACTCCAAATTTGTAAACACTTAATTTTAATTCACAGTCAAAATCTGTGCTTGCGCTACAGCTGATGCGGGATGCTCACGGCGATCGCTCGCTGAGCCCGTAGACTACGAATTGCCTGTTCAAGCCATGCCAGCTGCAGGCTTGTAAAACCATTTAAAAAGCAGCACAAATAATGTTTCGCGGCTTACGATGCGCCTTTACTTAAAAAGCTGGACGCGATAAATCATTGAGTCTCTGCCGCCGAGCATGAGCGGGAATCAACGTTAAATGGCCATCCAGATCAGCATCGATGTAGACGACACCCTGCTCGACGGGGAGGGCAATCTCATGCCCGACGCCGTGGCTGGGCTTAAGATGCTGAAGAATGCCGGACACACCCTCCAACTCTGGTCGGCAGGTGGAGCCGAATATGCACAGGAGAAAGCGCTCAAGCACGGTATCATCGAATTTTTTACCAGTTTTGCCAGAAAGCCGGACGTTGCCATTGACGACCTGCCCGTCATGTCCAAGCCGTCAGCTATCGTTTTGGTGAACCATGAGCACTCATTCATGCAGGCCGTAGAAAAGACGCTGAAGCTTGAATCCACGGTGGATGCGGCCCAAACGGTCAGCCAGCAGGTGGTCGGATACATCCGCCGTATACAGGCGGAAGCGGGACAGATAAGGCAGCGGCACAGCACAATAATACCCCCGGAAATCCCGTTACATCCGATTCCGTTTTTTGGCGCAATCCAGCAGGCTCGGGTGATCACCGTGGCGCTCAATCCATCAAGCACGGAATTCTACGAGGACGGGCGCTGGCCTCAGCAGATCAGCGCCGACGATCTCGCACAGCGTCTGTTGGATTATTTCCGGGAGCCAACCATCACGCCGCATCACTGGTTTGCTGACCTTCAGCAAGCGATGACGTATATTCATTGCCCATATCACCTCTGCGCTGCTAACGTCGATGCGTCACCGTGGACAACCTATTCACCAACCGCCTTGATAAAGTGGGATCGTGAGTCGGGCAGTAAGGATTATTCACGACTTCGATCGTACAATGCGCTTTTGGATGATGGGATCAGCCGGTGGCTGCCTGAAACCCTTAAGCTGTGCCAATCAACCCTGAAGCTGGTGATCGCCTGTTCTTCAAACGAACCCAAAGAGAGCGAGAAAAACCGGCTGGCAGAGCTTGCGCAGATTATCAAGCGGGTAATGGGGGAATCGTGGAATACCGAACAACAGTTTGTGGTGCTGCCAAAGAGCCGTGTAGCGCAGTGGACTTGGGAGCGTAGGATAAATTTAGCACAGCGGCTGGGCATGGATCGCATCTTTACCTGACAGGCTTGCCGTTTGGTGGCACAGGCTTGTCGCCAGTATTTGATATTGTACCGGTTTCAATCCCACTGACCGGCACAGTCATTGACTACTCGCCGGTGCGGGCAGTCCCATCATCTTCGCCAATGTTGCCTTCCGGTGTTTGACCGAAATGGCTCCGACCGCTAAACCAGCGTCTGCAAACCTGCTCGCTGCCGTCCATTTCGCCGATCAAGCCGCTGGTGGCAGGAGTGTCTGACCAGCGCCGTCTACGGCTTGCCACGCTCGTGCACCTGCCGGTTCATCGATCCTAGCAACCAGCAACCGCGCCCGGCGACCTTCCTGTGACACCGGTGGAGGCAATTGGATTGATTGGCTACGTCACGTTCGTGCCAGCTGCGCTGGCGACGGCTGCCGCGGGAACCTAAATAATAATGCTACAGTCCCCATTTGTGTCTACAGTTTCAACTGTGCGCATGAGGGAACACGCTGGTGCCTTGCCCGTTAGCGGTCTAGTCGATCACGTCAGCCGCTGTGCCGTAGTCGTAGAGGTGGCCGTAGCATTCGAAATGCAGGGTCAGCTTCTTAATCTGCCCCACTTGCTGTCGCCACCACGCTAAATCGTCTGCCTCATCCTCCATGCCCCATAAACCGCCAATCGCAACCGAGGTGATACCCCGCTCGGCGCAAATGTCTTCAATTTGCTGGAGCACTGCCAGCAAAGGCTTTCTGGCAAGCGCAACGCTAATACGATTAGGCGGAGGAATGAAGGGCGGCTCCGCTGGCGGTGGCGGTTCCTCCACCTGTTCGCGGATTATGAGCGTGTTTTGCGGCCAGCGCTCAGGACCGAAAAAGTCATACCGCATGCAGGAAACGACGACCGCGCCGCTACTTCTTGCCGTTTGCGGGGTTAGCGGTTTACGAGTCAGGGTGATATGCCGCTGAGCTGGATTGGAGTTTGGAATCGGATCCAGCCAAGCATAACTGCCGGTGGTACTGACGTACCCGTGGGTACCGCCGGCCCAGCTACGAATGGCATAACGTGGCGGATTGACCGGCCATGCCAATGCGTCGCTCGCGCACAGAAAGCTAGGCAATGGCGCCTTGTTGGCACGCAACAGCTGTCCCAATTGCCCATCCCAGCTAAAAGTATTTTCCCACTCCGATTGAAGCGCTTGGTTGTCTTCCGGTGGCACATCCGCGTGGTACTCCGCGCTACCGATGACCAGCAAGGCAGGAGCTAACGCCAACCTAGTTTTCAGGAAGAGGCGCTGATAAGCTACCAATGGACTGCCCGCGATGTAAATGAGCCATATGTCGCGCTCCACGCCGCCAACCCGGCGCTTAAGCAATTTCGCAGCGCCCCAGCCCTGCCGTGCTTGCAAGTTCTGCATAGCCGTCCACGGTTCGTTGCGCATCTCGGAAAGCTCGCCCGTAGAAAATTCGCCCGAATCTTGGGTTAAAAAGCAATAATTGTTGTCGAAGGTCGGTGCGCGGTCAGTTACCAAGGCGTCTCCCACCATGGTCTGGCCAGCAATCAGTCGCTGCATGGCCGATCGAAAAGCGTCCTCGCGAGACCGTGGATCGACGTAAACGAATACGTCTGCGAGGTGGGTAAACCGATGCAGTGGCTGCCAGTCAAACGCGCCGCCGGCGTAAAAGCAAATCCGGCGCGTGCCCAGCCTTAGGTCCTGTGCGAGCTTTCGGACTACGGCTGCCTCCATCTCGACATCGGAATCGATTTCTACTAATGGATCCATCTCGGTGTGGTTGTCACTGGCACCGGGCGGTTGCCCAATCAATGCATCAATTTCGTCCATAATTTTGTGTAAACGGTTTTTGCTACTGCCCAGCTATAGGATTTGTATACACACTACCGTTGCTGGGGTGTTCTACGCAAGTCGAATAACGGATGCTTATTTCGATGGCGAACATCGCTTTGAAACGGCTTCTGGCGCGGCTAAAACAGCTGCGGTCGGCCCATGATCTGACCCAAGAAGGCTTCGCCGAACTTTCCGGCATCAGCTATAAGTATTACCAAGCGGTGGAAGCGGGTCGTAAACCGGACCTCCGGCTGTCTACGCTGCAACGACTGGCTAACGCATATGGCATCGAGGTCTGGCAGCTTCTGTCACCCAAGGCACCCACAACCAAGCTGCCGGTAAAGCGGCGCTAAGCTGGCGGGCATTGTGCAAAAAACGGTAAACGCTGCTTCAACATCAGACTTGCGATTGGACCGTATACAGTTCAACCCACTGCCCACCGCTCGTACCGAACCGGCAATTGATTCAACGTTTGCCTTTGCAACCGCCACTTGGGTAGGTACTGCTCCAGCAGCGCGATAAAGCGCGCGTTGTGTTACGGCTCCAGGCGGTGGACCAATTCGTGAACGACAACGTATTCGAGGCACTCCCGTGGCTTATTGGCCAAATCCGTATTTAGCCGGATAGTTTTGGCCTGGTGATTACAGCTGCCCCACTTCGTTTTCATCCGCCGGATATAAAGCCGCTCAGCCTTCACGCCGATTACCTTTTCCCACTTTGCAATCAGCCACTGCCGCTTCGCGGAGCGCATCCCGGTACCACTACTCCTCGATACCCTCCTGCCGCTGCATAACTGAGGTTCCCTTGCGAACCTGCAACACCATACGACTGCCCTTATGCTCCACCTCGACAATAGGCAAAAGGCAACGGTTGCCCCAAACATAGTGGCGCGCGCGCTCCAGATATCCGCCTAAATGCATCAGAAATCATTGCCCGCATCAGTTTTAGCAACATCTGGCTTGAAGCACACGCCGCAGAAGCCGCGCGCGGCCCCGGATTCCGTCGCCACCCGATGTGATTTTCGAACGCTGAACTCGGCGAACATGGCGGCGGGCAGCAGCCGCAAAAACCGGTTTCTAGGCAGCGTCACCCCACTGTGCTCGGTGTAGGCCTGCCAGAGGTATTTGATGGCCACCGCCCCTTTCGAATGCGCCCGGAGTCGTCCTCGGACGAATGTCCGGAGCGCCTGCAGGTCCGCGTTAGCGTGCGCGCCGGCGGCGGTATGCGCGGCCGGCAGTAGTTGGTTGAGCTGACTAATCAGCGCTTCCAATTTGATTGCTTCGTTATTATTCATGACCTAAATACGCGGAGCAAATCACGCAGCCGGACCCCGTACCGTTTCCTTGCGGGCGTAGTTAAATTCATGAACGTAATTTTTGCACCAAACATTTTGTTTACCGAGCGGCAGCAGTCAGCGCCGCGGGACGCCAACCTGTTCACCGCCGCCGATCCACACATCCTGCGCGCGGTGGCAGTGGGTCCGCAGCCGTTGATGACGGTGCTGAACAGCGTCGTGCGCCAGCTGCCTTACCATTCCAAGCGCGAAAAGCTAGCCGTAGGTCGCGCCGTGCTAAAGCGGATGGGCGAACTCGTGCGGGCCGGGAGACTGCGGCGGGTGCGGCGCACCTGCTTGATGCGAGTGTGAACTGGGTATCGTTGATGAAGCGAGCTACGGCGATTCCGTGACGATTGTGGCGGGTAGTACAGGCATCCAGCCGCCGAGGGCACACCGGCTCCGTAGCGTCCCCCCACTGCGAAAATCCCCGGCCGCATTGCGCAGGGCGCGTAGCGGGACGCTCGGTATGTGCGGGGGCGATCAATTCGACCTTTTGTCAGCTTTTATTTTAATTTAATTTTAAGGCGTCTGCATAACCACAGACAAGGCTTCGGAATCTGCTTCTGTTTCCGAGAAGCCGGAGGTGGCATGCTGGGTTGCCGTCTTCCCCCACCGCAGGTGGTGCTGGCGGCGCAGCCGCCTGCTCGCGTGTTCCAGCAACCTCGGAGGGAGCGTTAGCGAACGACGAGGGCGGATGGAACCGCGTGCGACTTCCTGAACGTTTTTCTTTAACGCGAAGCGCTGTTTCTTTAATAGTTTCTTTAAGGGGTGACAAAACCCTTGGTACCAAAGGCTGAAATGCGCTTTTCGTTGTGGATTTGGCAATCGAAAGTGTTAAACCCTTGGCTGTCAGGTAGTTACGAAGATATTTGCTCATTTCGCGCGCAGTCATACACCGTCGGAGTTCGCTGGGGAGCAGGTGCCGTTATCGGACTTGCCCCCAAGAAGTCAAAAAGACAACGGGCTAAAAAGCGGCGGCAACGTTCCGGCGCAAAATGTTCAAAACCGGCTTAGACCAGCCTCATCGTTACTGCACTGCAACAAGGAATCCGATTTATGAAATTCAATCGCCGCGTCACTGACGCGCTCGAGGACCTGTTCTCCGCCATCCATCGCTAACCGATGGCAAAAAACTCAAAATTGTATACAGAATCCGACGTTCGTAAGCCGGACCGACAGTATCGGCTTGCCGGCCCGGCACAGGGATGTGATGCCTTCAAAACATTTTAGGTATTTAACTGGCAACTTCTGTTGAGGGTTGCTTTGGCTGGTCTGACTCGGGCGCACTAGTGGAATTAATCGAATCGTAATGATTCGAAACCCACATCGCAACTTTGGCGCGTTCCAACTCCTTGAGTCGCTCGCATTCCTCCTGAGGAAATTTGCCGGCTGGGCCACGATTTCGATCCGACCGGATCTGTTTTACCCTGTGTCGTTTCAAATTCCAGATCTCAGCGATCTCGCAATTTGTGAGCTTCCAGTTTACCTGCTCATAGTCGAATTTGACCCGTGGGTGTTGAGTGGGTGCCAGCGCCTTTTTGGCTGTTGCTGAACTGCGTGGAGTTTTAACCGGTTGCGCGATAGTCGGCGCAACGGGAGGCTGTATGGTTGCTGCAGTCGGAGCGGAAGCCACGTCAATGACCTTGCCGGCCTCCGTTGCCGACGAATTTTCGGTGCTTGGTACCAGCGGATCAGCAACGGGGGCGGTCGATTCGAGTGGCAGTTCACCCGCCAACTCCTGCATGAAGGCAGCGATTTTTTTAGAAACTCGGGTCGATCACTTGCCGGGAGCTGCTGCCAAGCTGTTCGGATTGTCCGTTGGATGTGAGCAAATGGGGTAAGTTCGCGATCAAACACCGGTGGCCTGTCCAGCTCGACTGGGTTGGCTCGTTCGTCCGCTTCGTCACTTTTGCCGTCCGGCGCAGCATTGGCAATAATACTCGCAGGTTTGGTTTCGCACTTTTCGACGTCGGCATACGTGGAGGATTCGCTGGCGGTGGTCTCAGGGGCATTGGCTTTCTTTGATGGAAGCTTCCGCCGTTTTCCGTCGCGCCCAACTCGCTGCAAGCAACTCGAAACCGTTTCGGGTTGTTTGCCACTTTCAAGTACGCCACGCATCTTGCTGACGAACGGCGCGGACACCCGGCAAAGGTCAGCGACCATGCCATTGCTGTATTTCGGAAATGTTCGCAAAACTATGCATACAGCGTGTTTTTTATCTCGGTTGGTGAACCGGAGGCCGCCATGTTGGGAGTTGGCCTTAATACCGAAAAGTAAGGCGTCGTTTCGACTGCCATTCAAAATCGCTACCTTGATGGTTCGGCGGCCAGATTTTTTAGCTGCGTGGTAGCGGTGGAAGCCGTCGGCGAGCACCTTTTTTCCTTCAATATCAAAAACAGTGACCGGCGGAAAGTTATCTCCCGCTTGGATCATCTCTGCGTAGTCGCGCACAGCCTCCTTGCTGATCTCATGGCGACACTGCATCCCCTCGTCGATCGTAATTTCCGATATCAGCAGCTCCATAACGACAGGGTTGTCTGAAGTTGCCTTATCGCTTAACGGCTTCGCTGCCAGTATTTCTGGCGTTTCTGCCGTGGACTGCTGTCCCGATTCAGCGTGCGATGTGACGGGTGCTGGTGGTGTTGCTGTTGAGGTTGTTGCCTGCGGCTTGGCCGCGTCTTTTAATTGATTTTGCATAGTTGCCGGTTGTTAATTTTTTGCCTGTGGCTTTGTGCGCACTGGCAATTAGAGAGAACGCGGTTTTAGAGGTGCCCCGGTAAAAACTTTCTGTGGTCCCTCCCCAAGCTGAAAATGCGATTTAGTTCAATAAAATCAGTGGTATCACGCTGCCTTACTGATTACAAAATAGCGGCGCTTAGTTTTATGCGCAGTGAACGAAGAAGCCTGCGGCACAGCAGTATTGAGCAGGCAACAACAAAGCGTATACATTTATATTTCGACAAGGACGATAGCGGTGACGTGGTGACGGTATTCTTATGCTCATCCCGTCAAATCACGCTGCAGCTGAATTGGTGCGCTTTCGGCTGATTTTATTAGCTTTTTATGCTTCTGCGTCTTCGTCAATCGCTTATATCGAGCGTGTAGTAGTTGCACGGTCGTCGCAGCGTATGAAGAACTAGTGGTGCAAGAAACACGCCTTAAATATCAGGCTGAATTTCCGCATCGCCGCCACCATCCGTCCGCGACAAAGCCTCGGGTAAAGTGATCCACCGCAATCCTGTCCAGCACCGCCACAGCTAGTCCTTTCGGAGCAGTGGCTCATCGCCCCGCCGAAACATCGAAGCCTGCGGGAACTACTTACAGTGCATCAGGTATCAGTTGTGACGGTGTATCTTCTGCATCGGAAACGGGATAGTCGTTGTGTTTGTGATCTACGATCCACGCGACGGGTTCCATCGCCGTAACACGGTCGTGGTCTTCCGTTGTGTGGTATGCGATCTTGATGGCCGATGCCGACGCACCCGACTGCGTTATTCTCGCAGCCTCAGCGCGGACGGCTGCCTTCATGATCGCGCAGGCATCCTCCATGATTGCTCGCGCGTCCAATCAAAATCTTGCAATGCATGGATGACGTCACTGCTCCTGCGCGGCGGTGGTCTCGAATTCAACCGGTGCGCCAAGCTTGTCGGGATCGAATTCCACTATCCGTTTGAGCTGACATTCCTCCAAAAGCTCCTTGACCATACGCAGATGTCGCTTCTTTTCCCGGTTTGCCTTCTTGACACCCGTGAAGTCTCGGTGCGCGTGCTGGAGCGCGCCAAGGTACCGGTGCCCCCAGCGGCCATACAGCGCGCAGCACCATGCGTTTATGGCCTCGACGACGTTCTCGTTGAACTGACTGGCCTGCCGCCAGTTTCCAGCAACTTGAGGCCAGTCCTTGATATAGGCCGCCGCCAGATTGACGGGGTTGCAGAGGTAGCTCAACACAGAGGCAAAATCATACTCCCGCAGGAGCTCATACGTGCGGGTGGATGCCTTCGCCCAGATCGGTTCGGGCACCTCAGGCTCAAACCAGCGTTTTTTCCGGGGCGACCACCATTGCCCGTGGTAGCTGGCCAGCAGGCTCGTCAGTTTATCCACGATGGCGGGTGTCATGGTGTCGGCCAGCACCACGGCGTGGACGTGTGGCAACCCCTTAGCGTGCGGCCAATAGGCATGCACAGAGAGAGTTTCGAACATAAACGCGCCGTTGATCAGGCCAGCCTTGATAGACTTGTTGAGGGCAAACCGGCACGATTCCCACCAATCAACGAGGCAGTCGATGGTCAAGGGATTGAGATTGCACAAGTCATCCGGGCTGATGGTCACGAACCACCATCGACCACGCCGGAACACGGGGAGGAACTTGCTTAAGATTTGCTTTCGTTTCTTGTGGCTGCAATATGGGCATAGTTTCCAGACATTACACTTCCCGTGCTGGTACTTGCCTCGGCCAGAGCCAATGGTGCAGCAGCGGCAGAAGTCGGCGGCTCGCTCAAACTCGGACATGGCAATCAAGCTCGCGTTCTGCCGATACTGGTGCCGCTCGCGTCCAAACCGGAGAGGCCACTCCTGAATCCGGTAGTCGATCGATTTCAGTGCGCGGACAGTGTTGGTCGGCAAGTTGCTGCGGTGCTGCATCAGTTGATTCCAGTCCGTGAAGTTGACCGACCGGAACACAGGTATGTCCGCCTTGCTCAGTAGCGATGCAGGAGCACCAGCACTGGCATCAGCAGGCGGGCAAGCTGGAGCTGGAAACGGATCATTACTAGTGTATCCTAACTTATCATCATGGTGGAGTGTCGAATTTTGCTGATTAAGGGCTGAATTTTCCATACGAGGACGAGAACGAGTTGTGCTGGGGTGGCAAAAGCTCGGCGAGGAAAAATGAGTCGCCGCCATCGACGGTGGAATGTTGCCGCTGGCGGCTTCGCCAACAGCGACGACTCAAGATTGTTATGTTGTCCAGCATTGTTCGGCTTTCCACAGCCTTAGCCCCCTATTCGAGGACATGTCATGTACTTAACAGTAGAACGGATAAATAACGGCACGCTGTTACCGAACTAGTGCCTTTTGTGTATACGCTCCAGCAGCACTCGCACGACTGCCAGTCCAGCGTCGTTGCGCACTAGCGCCAACGGTTCATTAAAGAACAGACTAATAATCGCCGCTACGTTGTTTTTCAGAAGACGAAGAAATGGATTCCATCCTTTGTTTGCTGTTGCTTGATGACAGGCTGGATGTTGTATCGACCTGCGGCATTCGAGTTCAAACCGTGGTCGCCGCCGAGGCTGGCGCATACAGCAGCCTCTCTCGTGTATACACTACGGACATACACAATGCATTCAGCTGGGTAAGAGGACGCCGCTGCCCGCAACACGGAGAATTACCGTCTCAACATCGACAACAATTTCGTTCTTTAACGCGTGGCGGCCACCAATGTGATGCGCCGAGCACGAAAAGACATGAACCAAGAAACCAAGCCGGAAGGCTTTATCAACAAATCCGAAGTGGCCCGTCGCCTCGGCAAAACAACGCGCACGGTGGACGAATGGATGCGCCGGGGTATTTTGCCGTATTATAAGCCGGATCGCTCGGTGCTCTTTCGGTGGTCCGACATCAAAGCAAACATAATTGAAAAATTTCGCGTGGTGCGCCCGAGCAACGGCAAAACCCTGCTCCGATGATCGAATCCACAGTGGTCCTCAGGGCAGTGTAACGCTGGGACTGCGCTCTTGATCTTTAGGCGGCGTGATAGCAAACCATCGTTGCCCCTGATCAGCGGTGACCATGCGGAGGTAATGCGACCGGATGATCGTGGCAGAATTGCCAGCTTCGATTGCCACTTTATCAAGGCTGTCAGTCACCGCAACCCGGTGTGAAATGAAAGAATGACGCAATCCGTTTTTCAGCCACGGAATGTTCGCGGCTTTGGACAGTTTGGCAAACTGACCGGCGAGATTGCTGAACGGGTAGACAGGGCCAGTGGCCTGCCGATAGGGTAGCAGCCATTGGCTGAGATTGCTGCTGATCGTCACAATCCGGCGCTGTCCTTTTTTCGCAATATTAGCACCGACCTCAATATAGCCTTCCGCGAAGTGTACCGCATTCCACTGCAGCCGCTTGATTTCTTCAGAGCGGAGCCCGGCAAACGCGCCGATTGCCAGCACGGGGATGATTTCAGGGCGTGCGCATTTAAGTAGTGTCTCCATCTCGGTGACCGAAAAAATCTTAATGTCAGCCCGTTCGTTCGACTTGAATTCCACTTTGGAGATGCCCGGATGATTTTCCGGCACGTAGCTTTTATTTTTTGCGAACCCAAACAGGGTGCCGATGGTTGTCAGAAAATTTTTCTTCGTGCGAGGTTTACCGTCCAGTGTGTCGATAAAATGCTGGAGGTCTGCGGTGGTAATCGATGAAATCGGCACCTTGAAAGCTGATGCAAAACGCTTTTCCAGCCGCACCCGCAGATCGCGGAGGTAAAGCTCCGAGGCATTACTGCTGCGCCGGTTTTCGATCAGCTCTGCGACAACTTCGGCCACGGTCTTGCTGACAACGCCACGGTGTTGAGCTTCGAACAGGCGCGCAGCGTCGATCAGACGGTCGAAGCCACCGATGATTTTTGCCGCTTCGACGGCCCGTGCCACCAGCGTATCAAGTTCCAGTCCAGCAGTTGCCGCAAATCCCAAGGCCCGCTCGTACACGAATCGCTCGCAGCCGTCCAGCGTCAGCACGTTGTGCGCTCCGGCGGCCATTTTAAGGACCACGTCCTTCGCGAGGGCGAAAGCGTCATCAAAGTCACGCCGCATCTGACGTTGACGTTTACCGTCGGCATTAAAGGAAACGGTGTAAACGACCGTTCCACGGTTGTGGACCTTGTAAATTAGCGCGCTGGCCGAATTCTTATGTCGCACCGCCATCGGAAACTCGCGCAGTTCCGGTGGTGGCGGCGGCTGTTTAGCTTGTAACGTTTGCATGCCGGTAAGAACAGGTTTTTGTTCGCCGGAAAACCAACGTTTGTCATGCAAGCGTCATGCAGCAGCTGTATACAACCACCGGATTGAACGAAAGCATTGAAAACAAAGGAAAAGAAATGGAGCGAGCGAAGGGATTTGAACCCTCGACGTTCACCTTGGCAAGGTGATGCTCTACCAACTGAGCTACGCTCGCGTCCGAAAGTCTGGATATAATAAGCCACCTTCGCCGGTTGGCAAGCCTCATTTTTGCGGCGACTCACGGCGCGCTCATTCGCCACCCGCCGCCGGCATTTCTCCGCTTTGCCTTGCCCCGTTTCTGCGGCTAGACTGTCCGCGTGAGCAATGTTTTTTACGCACCCGGCGAACAACGTGCGGCGAAGGTTGGCGACCTGTTCGCCCGTATCGCCCGCCGTTACGATTTGTTGAACGACCTCCAAAGCTTCGGCCTGCACCGGAGTTGGAAGCGCCGCGTCGTGCAACTGGCCGGCATCACGCCCGGCACCCGCGCGCTAGATCTTTGCTGCGGCACCGGCGACATCACGTTCGCCCTCGCCCGGCAAGGCGCGGAAACCACCGGCCTCGATTTCAGTCCGCAAATGCTTGCCGTCGCTGCCGCGCGCCAGAAGAAAAATCCGCCCGGCTCCGGCCAGCCGCAATTTCTCCAAGGCGACGCGCAACAACTGCCGTTCACCGACCAATCTTTTGACGTCGTCACCATCGGCTACGGCCTGCGCAATTTGACCAGTTGGGAACGCGGGGTGGACGAAATGGCGCGCGTCGCGCGGCCCGGAGCGCGGCTCATCGTGCTGGATTTCGGCCGGCCGGCCAACTCCCTCTGGCGCGCGATTTATTTCACGCACCTGCGCTTGTCCGTGCCGGTCATCGGCCTGCTGTTTTGCGGCAACGCCTCCGCCTACGCTTACATTTTGGAATCGCTCAAACATTACCCGGCGCAACTGGCCGTGGCGGAAAAAATGCGACAGCTCAAATTAAACAACATCCGCGTCATCAATTTGCTCGGCGGCGCGATGGCCATCAATTACGGCGAATTGCCTCGCTAACGAAGGTTGGATTAAGTGCGCCCCGCTTCGTGCACTTGAATTTGTTTGCGGAATAAATACGTGCCCACCGGCGTAATCAGCGCCATGCCGCCGATGATGGCCCACATGACTTCGGGATGGCGCACGCCCTCCGCCGGACAGAATTTTTCCAGCAGCCAGCCGGATAACCCGCCGACGATGAATTTGGCCGCGAAAAACGGCAACATCGAGAGCGCCAAGTAAGATGCCTCCTGGCCTTTTGGCGCGATGGCTCCGGAATATTCATATAGCCGCGGCGAATACACCGCCTCGCCCACCGACAACATCACGATGAAAAAGAAAATGGAGAGGTAGAGCGGGTTGACCGGGCCAGCCACACCCAGCCAGCGATGCGCGATGAGATCGCCGAGCCAGCCATCTGCCAGCGGCTGAAACCACGTCGCCGGCAACGCGATGAAAAACACCGACAGCGCCGCGATGAGGCTGCCGACCGTGACCATGCGATAAGCAGAAATTTTTTGCGTCAACGCGCCAACCAGCGGCACGAGCACCACAATCATCACCGAATTCAACATGCCGCTCAAATGGGCGAACGGCGCACCCGCGCCCAGCTCGCGGATGCCGTATTTGGGAAAGGTGAACGCCAGATGGTAAAAAATCATCCGCACGCCGACCACCAGCGTCATGAACAGCAGAAACCGGTAAAAAGATTTTTCTTTCCAAAGTCCGGCAAAAATTTGTCCGGTTCGCGTCAGCGTTTCGCGGGAATTAACGAGGAACGTTTTCAGCCAGCCACCGGCGTCCACCGCGAGTTTTCGCGGCGTAACCATCACGCCCTGTTCCGTCATTTCCACGCCTTCGCGCACAAACGCCCAGATCAAAAACAGCGCCGGCACCGTAAAAACCACACTCAAAAGCAACAGCACGCGGTAGGCGCTCAACTCCGCGCCCAGCCCGGGCAGCACCCAATGGCCGTGCTCGCCTAATCCCTGCGGCCCGCGAACGCGGTCAAAAATTCCGTCGCCACAGGCGTAACCCAAATTCATCAGCGCGTAATAAAAGGCGAACGCCACCGAGCGCTGCGCCACGTTGGAATACGTTTTGCACGCCGCTGTCATCACCGGAATTGTCAACGCGAGGCCCAGTGCTTGCGCAAACAGTCCGGGCAACGCCACCCACCGGTCCACGCTCGCTGCCATCACGATGCGCGCCCCGAGACAAATGACAAATCCCAGCAAAAACGTCCGCCGAATGCCCATCGCATCCACCAACGAACCAACCATTACCGTCACCAGCGTCATTCCGGCCGACCACACCGCGATGAGCCAGCCGGCATCCCGGTCGTTGAAGCCCAAGTCCGCCGACAGCCACAAGCTCAAGCCGCTCATCGCGCTCAATTTGTAGGCCACATTGGAAAGGATGTAGGCCGCAAAAATAATCCACAGCTCGCGCGGGACCGTGCGCAGACAGGTGAATTTTTCTACGAAGGCGCCGAAGCGCGTGGGCAAAGCGGGTTCACTCATGCAAAACAATTTTAACCGCGCGGAGCATAACGCGCCGCCGCCCGAGTGAACAACTAAAACGTCAGCCGAACAAATCCAATTGCGGCGCGGGCGCGAGCGCTTTTAATTTTTCACGGTCCTGCTGGCGTCGCGCCGGCCGCACGTTGCCTTCCGGCGTCAATTCGGATTCTTCGAGGTTGCCAAGAATTTGCTTCGCACGCTCCAGCACCGCTTTCGGCACACCAGCCAGCCGCGCGACTTGGATGCCGTAGCTCTTGTCCGTGCCGCCTTCGACGATTTTGCGGAGAAAAACAATCGTGTCATGCCACTCGCGCACAGCGACGTTGAAATTCTTGATGCGCGGCAGCCGGACGGCGAGTTCGGTCAACTCGTGATAATGCGTGGCAAACAAAGTTTTCGCGCCGACTTGATGATGCAGAAATTCCACGATGCTCCACGCCAGCGACAGGCCGTCAAACGTGCTGGTGCCACGGCCGATTTCATCCAGCACAATCAGGCTGCGCGGCGTGGCGTTATTCAAAATATTCGCCGTCTCCGTCATCTCGACCATGAAGGTGGATTGCCCACGCGCCAAATCGTCGCTCGCACCGATGCGCGTGAAGATGCGGTCAACGAGATCAATGCGCGCTTCCGTCGCCGGCACAAAACTGCCCGTGTGCGCGAGCAGCGCGAGCAGCGCGACCTGCCGGATGTAAGTGGATTTGCCCGCCATGTTCGGCCCGGTGATCAAAGCAATCTGGGGGTAGGGCGCACAGTCCTCTGCGCGCCGGGCCTGGCGGACGGCTATCTCACCGGCGGGCAACGGAGTGCCCGCCCTACCTGACAACGCCGTGTCATTCGGCACAAAGCGTTCTTCGACGAGCTGCTGTTCCAAAACCGGATGGCGTCCGTCGCGGATTTGCAGCACGCCTTCGTCGGCGACCTGCGGGCGACAATAATTATGCAACCGCGCAATCTCAGCAAAAGCGGCCAGCACATCTAATTGCGCCAGCGCGCTCGCGGTCTGCTGAATTTTTGGAAGCTGTCCCAAAACTTCTTCGCGCACGCGCTGGAAAATTTCGTATTCCAACTTCACGCTGCGTTCTTCCGCGCCGAGGATTTTGCCTTCCATCGCCTTCAGCTCCGGCGTGATAAAACGCTCGCCGTTCGCGACAGTCTGCTTGCGATGATAATGCGGCGGCACCTTGTCGAGATTCGACTTGGTGACTTCGATGTAATAACCGAACACGGAATTGAACCGCACTTTCAGCGAGGCAATGCCGGTGGCCGTGATTTCGTCCGCCTGCAATTTGGCGATCCAGTCCTTGCCGCCGCGTTGCGCGGTGCGCAGTTCGTCGAGCGCGGCATCGAAGCCATCGCGGATCATGCCGCCTTCTTTGATCGGCAACGGCGGCTCGTCCACGATGGCACGGGAAATCAATTCAACGAGGGCGGGCGATTCGGAGACTTGAGAATCCAGCGTCGAAATCAAGGTGGTGGAGCTGTGCCACTGCGAAACCACGGGTTCTTTGAGATGCGCCCCCTCACCCCGTCCCTCTCCCCCGTTGGGGGAGA
>TBL_comb47_HYPODRAFT_10004245_pt1 | contig 16559 bp, 11 predicted proteins | sample TroBogypolimnion_40_FD_10682 | JGI IMG/M metagenome (IMG submission 10682)
AAAATCTTGAACTCAGCCGGACATTCTTTCAGACACATCCGGCGTTACCGGAACCCGATGCGGCGGCAGACTGGTTCAGGAGTATCATGATGGAATATATGTTATTGCAGTCAGGAGCCAGCCAGGAAAAACCTGTTCCTGATTCAGACGCTAAAAATGCGCTGGAGAATATGCTTCGCAACAGTGGCGATTATATTGCCATGGCGAAATCGCATCCATTGAGTAGTGTCCGGCTGTGCGGGTTAAAGCTGGATTTACTGCGAAAAACCGTGCTTAGTAATTATAACCCCGTTGCTTTTAAGAAAAAGCTGCAGGAATATTATCGACAGGAATCAGCCGTCAGCAGCAGTAAGGTACAGAGTGAGACTGATAACTATTTCCTGATTGCCTTTCTGGGATATAACAGTCCATTGCTTAAAACGATAGCCGATATGCAGCGTGAAAACATTGTAAAAATGGCGAAATCCGATACCACTGACAAGCAGAATATCAACCCGGAATTTTCGATGAAGGATTTATTTAATATGGTCAAGCGGGAAGCGACGCCTGAAGGCAAAGTTCGCAAAGCGCTAGAACTGGCAGCACAATTAAAATCTTATGAAAAATTGTCCTTCACTGATACCGAAGTGCGCGATTTCTTTCTGGAAATTCAGCTGCTGATTCAGCTCTATTCCAACGCAGAGAATAGTGATCCGATTTTTAGTCAGCTCGAAAAAGCGATGAACAGCAATGTTGATATCCAATTACTCGCTTCACTTGATTCGATAAAAGTCGCTATCCCGAAAAATGGCGAGCATAAAATGAACATCAAAAATGCAATTTACCAGAACGGACATGTCTATCTGCTAATACAGCAGGAGCAACTCTTTCTAAATAACAGACCTCAGGTTCGACAAATCTGCCAGGGTGTTGGACGGATCGACATGACAACCGATGAGATCAAGCTGGTTTCGGCATGGTCTCCATGGATAGATATACCGTTACACGACAGAAACGGACTGACTCTGACGCCTTTTGCCGTCCCCGGAAACACGTTCTTAGTCGGTACAGGCTCGTCAATCCATCTACTTCCGGTTTCCATTGATAAAGCTTATGATATCAAAGATTTACCTGGCAAAGAGGTGATGGCGGCGGCAATCCTTAATGACCGTGTCTACGTTTTTGTCGGACAGACTAACGGAAGAATTGCCAGTGAAACTATACTGTTATCATGTAAATTTGACGGCAGTGACCGGCAGATTCATATTTCAACTTCGCGCGATGACAAAAAGAATGAGCTTGATCGCCGGAAACCATTTATGGTTTATGCCATGATTGCCGATAAAGCTAAAAACCGTTTGATTTTCAATTGCGATTCGCCTTGTGAAAGCGGCACAACCAAAGGGTTATGGGAATTTTCCCCGGCTTCCGGTATCGGCAAGTGCCTGTTCGATGTAAAATGGAAACCAATGGATAGCGTCATGACAACGGTTGATAACCGCATCTTCTTTTCATTTTTCCATGAGGATCATTGCATTTATGATTTGAATGCAGACAAAGGAGAAGTTTTCTTCTCCACCGTAAATAATACCGCCAGAAATTATCTGAAAGTTAAATTCTGTCCATGCCAAGGTATTTCTTATCATGGTCCGTTCTTTGCCCGTGACAACCAAATCTGGTTCGGCGGAGATTGCAGTCTGAAATTAATAACCTTGCCGGACGTGGATAAATCGCCGTTGATAATTCTGCCGAAAAGAGACACTATTTTAAATATTTTCCCGCATCCGGACGGCAAATCGGCAATTGCTGTTGACGGAAGAAATATTTATAAAATCACCCCGAAATAAACAGGAGGTTCTAAATGATGATGAAAACATGGTTATGGATGATGTGTCTGATGTGGGCTGGAATGTCATTGAATGCCGCCGACTTTAATCTGTACGGCGGCAAACCGCAGAGCATCACGCTGCGGAACTTGACTCCCGGCAAAGATTTCCGATGGGAACTGCGTACCGGCAATAACCGTCAGATGGGCGGCGGACAGATCAAAGCCGACGAAGATGGTAATGCTGAAATTCAGTTTGAAACTCCTAAACTGGAGCCAGGCGTCGCCGTCAGTTGCAAACTGCTGCTGCCGCCGGACAGGCGTTATGAAGTAGTTTTGCATTCCAGGGAAATATTCGCGCCGGTGATGACCGCACTGCAGCAGTTCGGGGTTTATACGGAGAACAGCGAACTCAAGCAGAGCCTGGATGCGCAGGAGATCATTGTTGCCGAGCGCAGTCAGGCGCAGGTTTTTCTGACGGCTGATATTGCGTCAAAAGAGCTGACCGCGCTGCTTGCCGCCGGTAAAACCGTGATTTATTTCGCTGACGGCGAGAACGAAATCAACCTGCCGCTGGAGAAAATGCGAAATTTTACTCTGGAAACCGCTTTCTACGCCAAGAAACTGCCGGCGCTATCCGTCTTATATAATAAGAACGAATTTAAAATCGGTTACGAAGGCAACGGCGGAATTGTTGATATATATTATAATCAGGGACATTTAGTGGTCGTTGCGCCGCAACTGCGGCGGGAACTGGATATTAATCCGGAATTGTGGTTGATCCTTAAACATAAAATAACGGAGGATTTGCAAAAATGGACAAAAGAGCAATCGTCGGAACATTAATCGGGCTGGGAGTATTATGCGGAAACGGACTTTACGCCCAGGACAAAGCGGCGGTGACACCGCCGACGGCTCCGGCCGCCGCAGTTGTTACCAAACAGGCGCCGGTGGTGCCTACTATCGCGATAATGCCGTTTGAATGCCGGCTGACCGGTTCAGCCGCGGAAGGGATGGGGTCCTCGGTGGCTGACCTGTTGACCAGCCAGATGAGCGAAACCGGCGAATTCGAGCTTGCTGATCGTGGCGAAATCAACAAGATCATGGGCGAACTGAAACTGAATTCATCCGGCCTGGTGACCAAGGAAACTCAGTTAAAAATCGGCAAACTGATTGGCGCGAAGATTATCATAACCGGTTCTATTTTCAAAAACGGCGATAAAAATTACATTGTCGCAAAAATCATCGGCGTGGAAACCAGCCGGGTGATCGGCGTCAGCGCTTCCGGCGTCGGAGCCGCACTGGAAATGGTTCCGGAATTGAAAAACCGGATCGCGGAAAAGATCATGACCGATACCGCAAAACTGCTTCCGCCGGTACTGGAACGTCCGGGCGTGCTGGAAGAACTCAAGAAAGAGATCGGCGACGTTTCCGGACGCAGTGTCTATGTTAAAATCAGTGAGCGCACTCTGCTGAACGTTGACCCGGCCGCCGAAACGGAATTTAAAAAGCTGCTGCTGGCGCTCGGGTTCAAAGTAGTTGAATCCCCGGATCAGGCTGATTTTCGTATTACAGGCGAAGGTCTGGCGGAGAACAGCGGACAGTTCAAGGAGTTTTTCAGTTCCACCGCTAGAATTGAAATCCATCTTCATGCGAAAGACAACCATCTGATCGCTTCCGACCGCCAGGTGGAAACCGTCGCCGGTCCGGCAATCAATATCGCGTCCAAGGATGCGCTGGCGCAGACCGCCCTGATTCTTGCCAAACGCATCATCCCTCAGATCAAGTAATTAGTTATGCAGAAATCCCCCCGGCGTCATTTGACGTCGGGGGGTGCGTATCCGCCATTTTTCGCCTGAAAATCTAATGTTAAATAAAAAATATTGCTTTAAAAGTGCAAAAATCAAATTACATTAGAGGGTTTTAAGGGAAGAATTGCAGAATTCTTTGGCAGTAATCATGTCAAAAACTATTATGTGTTAAATTTCTATTATATTATGAGCTCAAGACCAGTATGAAAAAGTGCCCGTTTTGTTCAAAGTATCTGATGCACCAGCGGGCGATAATATGCATTCACTGCGGGCGCAACGTCGTTACCGGCGAAGCGATTCCCGTTGCAGCTCCGTCGAAAAAAACTCCTGTCTCCCAGCCGCCCAAAATATCTCCGGTGCCACAGCCGGCCAAGGTATCTTCAGCCGCTCCTGCATCTGAAAAACCGCCGCGCGGTACCGAGCGGAAAGTATTCTATATGCTCAAGCTTACCGGCGCAATCGCTCTGGTGATATTTGCCGGAGCATGTTTATTCGAGGCTTATAAGAATTATAAAGCGGAAAATACAGAAGTAATAGCTCCTGTTGCCGGTACTTCGACCGGAAGTGCCGGGCCGGTGTCACAGCCGGAGGTATTGGCAGGAAACGCTGTTGAAACTGAAGAAAAAGTTGACGAAGCGGCGGCGGAAACAATGTTAAAGATGATTATGCAGTGTAATTTCAGCGCGTCCCATATTGCACTTTCCAGCAGCCGGGAAGCCAAAGTTTCGCTATCCGGTAATATCATGTTCAAGCCCGACAGAGAACTGCCGTTAAGAATAAAGATTTACCGGTCTGCAACGAATGACGGCAAATATTCCCTGATATATAATGACGTTCTGAAAGATTTCCGCAAAGCGGCAGACTTTCTTCTTACTCCTCAGCAGATGCTTGAAGCAGACAAAAATCATCTGGCGGAAATGAAAGCCATCAAACAGCAGTCACCGGATGCTGCCTTGCAACGGTCTATTGACCGGACAGAATTGATGATCAAAAAGCGGGAAGACGCTATGAAAAGAAATATGGGCAAGCCCATTGTGACGCATACTATTGATAAAAGTATGCTGCCAGGCGCATCTCTGCTTTTCAGAGTTACTGATTCTGCCGCATTGGACTGCGGCAGCAATAATGTGTTTTACAAAATCAAACTTTGTTCAGAGTCCGGATTATCGTTAATGGAATCCACGCCGATGAAAGCGCCGTTAATCCCGCGCACGGTATTGGCGGATGACCTAAAAACGTGGGCATGGACGCCGTTTTTCCCGGGCAAAGATCCATTGGACGGGGTTTTGCAAAATGGACAGGCCGCAATTCCCGTTTCAAATGTTTCAGTGACAGGACAGCTTGCCGGCACCCTGCCGAAAGAGTCTCAAGATCATCCGCCGGTATTTTTCAGATCATCCATGCCAATGGGCTACTGGCGATATAACCGTTCCGGACAGGATTCGTTCAGCAGTTCGCCGGATGCCGTCGAAATCAAACCGGTGTTCGACAAAACCCCGCTCTTGCAGGTGAAAGGTCAGATCGAACTGAAATCGCTAAAAATTGATGGACGCAAAGTCAGTATGCAGACTGACGGCACCAATGTATATACTCGTATCAATGGCGGCGAAACCATGCTGCCGGGGCGGAAAGTGCGGCTGAACTATCCTGGGGCACAAGTTGCTGAACTGGAGTTCGCATATGGCGGCAAAACAGATACATTGCGTGTCCAGCTGCCGCCGGTGCCGACTGGATTGCGGACGGTACTGCTGGATGACGGCTCGGTAAAACTGACCTGGGATGCTATGGCGGACCGGATTGACCGCAAGCAGTTTGCGTCGCCGCCGGACATCAAGCTGATCCGGGATCAGAATGTTATCCACACTTGCGACATCAATCAGACTGAATTTATCGACAAGCAAACTGAATCGGGCAGGATGTATACATATTCGATGGTATTGGATGACGCCAACGCCAAGGTTCAGGTCTGGACTAAAGAAAAAGGTTTGACCGAAAGCAAGATTCTATTGAAAGATTTAAAAAATCCCTACCCGGATAGTTCTAAATCCACAGTTTATATTTATCCGGAAAAACCGGCGGCGCGTCCGGTCAGGGTCAGCTTCTGGGAGCCGGCTTTGTGCTACGAACGCACCGGGGGGCCGGGGATGCGGCTGTTTTCAGCAGCTGTTCGTAAACTTGGACAGGCTGATTTTGAGGTTTTGGATAGAATCAGCCGGAATAATGTGATCGAAGAAAAAGTTCTGACCATGTCGTATGAAAAAAGCATTATGATTCAATCGCTGCCCGCTGATTTCACGGTACTGGTCCGGGATTATTCAAGGCAGCAGGGCAACGGCGTGGAACTTTGGCTGATTCAGAACAAAGCATTCGATTATAAGGAAGTAAAACGCCCGAACGACTGGCGGTCGCAGCCAACGCATGTGAACAATGATTTTCTTGCCTGGCGAATCGGTTCCATCAATGCGAATGAACTGAAAATACCGGAGAAGGCGGATGAAATTGCCGGGAAGCTGGAGGCGGAAATAAAACGTCTGGCGGCTTTCAAGAGCACCGCATCGCCGAAGGATGCATCCGTTCCGGTAAAATTTGTCTTTAATGCGCTGAAGGCGGTCCGGCAGAAAACCATGGTTGTGGATGATAATGCCATCGGTGAATCCATTATGATCGGACTCAGTAACTTGATGCCAGGCTGTAATATTATGACCCGTGATAACTGGAAAACTATTTTCGGCGAACAGGATTTGATGCGTGAACAAGGTGAAAAACTGGAAAATGACATCAGCGGCACTGTGCTTATTTCCGGACGGGTATGGCAGGAAAATGACAAGAAACAATATGCCTTCACATTGACCGACATCAGAAGCGGAATTTGCGCCGGCGCCGTCCAGTGTTCAGGAACCGTTGAAGAAGTAACCGCAAAACTGGCGGACGCCTGCAAAAAGATCAAACTCGTCACTCCAGCCGGCAGCGGGGCAAACGAGCAGACCAAAGCCGAACTTCAACGTGAACGCTGGACGATTTTTGACTGCTTCATGAAGCGTTTCGGATTGAGCAACACCGNGAATACGTATAAATCATTGACCAGCCGGCAGGAAATNAACATNCCNGANTTNGCNGAAAANCAATGGCAGCTNGGNAACCGGGAGAATGCCGTCAAAATCCTGGAAAAAACGCTGAAGACCAGCAAATCGTTCTGGCGGCAATTAAACGGTTATTATTGTAAAATGGGGAATTACACCCGCGCCCTGCAGATTGTCGAAGCGGTGATGCAGCAGCAAGCTTCCAGTGCGTTGATTCCGGAATACTACCGGCTGCGCGCCATGGTTGCCAGAAACGCTCCGCCGGAAGAAATCAGTAAAGAAACTAACGAAGCCGCGGGGCAGGAAGTCTTAGTTGGAATAAAGATGAACGGAGTATTGCATAAAATCATCCCCAACCGCGTTTCGAATGAAAATCTTGATGCAGATTATTCTGAACGCCTGGCGGCAATCGGGCAGGAATGGAATCCCGGCGGCGAATGCCGGACTTGTACCAAGTATTTTAAATTCGGCAATTTAAAATATACTGAATATTTAAAGCGGGACGAAATTCAGAAGTATGGAATATGGGCTACGGCATTCGAAGACAGAAATAGCTTGGAAGAGAAGCATGATGACGTATATATTTCATTGGCGCTATGGGAATCAGAGCCGTTTTTCGATAGCAATGACTCAATCGTCTTTACCCGTTCGTTAAGACTGGCTACAAGCAGTGGATTCCCGCAGAGAATCATTGAAGGTAATTATTCGAATCAATTTGACAGAACCTCATTTTCGCCAATCAGAGCATATTTCGCAATCGCAAAAAATCCAGACATGAAATTAGTTCCGGTCGAGAAAAATTATAGCGCCTATACCGCCCTCTTTGCGGAATGTGACAGCGGACACAAATTCCTGGAAATTAAATTGAAACAGATTATTAAAGAACGGCAGGAGAAATATGGAAAAATCAAACTGGCGGATATGATCTGCATCTCCATTATGGCAAAGCTTGGCAACTCCGCCGCGGAGGATTTACTGAGTGAAATAGATACCATAAAGTTGCCGTCATCATTTGAAACGCTTTATCAATTACAGACCAAATATGATCCGTATGATTTACTGGCGTTTAAAGTTTATCGCGGCGACCGCACCGCCTGCGAACTGGCGTTGAAAAGTCTGCGTGCTGACCGCTGTTGCTTGGGATACCGGGACGGAATGGAAGATATTTATTACCTGATGGCGAAAGCCGGAAGAAAAGAGATCGTTACCGCCATGCTGTCGGTAACTGAATACAAAGATAAAGAGAGTATTGCCGCCATCCGCTGGGGAGATCAGAAAATGTTGAAATCCCTGCTGCTTGAGCATCCGGAATTGTTCGAACTGGATCTCTATTTTTATCTGATTGACGGGCTTAATGATCCGGTTTTTCGCGATGATCTGCTCAATCATCAAGCTATTTTGCAAAATGTCTCAGATGAGTACCGGATAAAATCTGTACTTTGGCTGGGCAAACCGCTGCCTGAACTTTATCGTGAACTGACATTAAACGGCAAAAGGGGAGAATAAAATGTTTAACCCGGTTAAAAATATCATTGCCGCGCTGCTGCTGATACTCTCCTGCACGGCGTTTGCCCAGGACTTCGCCCTGAGGCTATATATAGACAAAAACGGCAATCCTGATCCCGGCGGCAGGCTGTTCGGGCAATATTTTTCCCGTTATCCAGGCTCCGGAGAGACTGTGATCAATATTGGCGGGAGCAGAAATCTTTATCACTGTGAATGGAACTGTGAGAACATCCGCAAATATCATCTTGACGCAATTAACTGGGAAATTGAGAAAACCATGCGCGGTGATGTATTTAAGCTTTTTCAAGTCAACGGACCGGCGTCTTATAATTCAAGTTCAAGTATGATGATTGATTTTCTGCAAATTTTCCCTGACGGCAGCGAAAGTATCGCTCCGGTATTTTATTTGTGGCAGCAGGTCGCTGGAAAGAACTTTTCCATGCAATATAATTATCCTGCAATTCTCGCAAAACTGGGGAATGCCGGTAAAAAGTATGCAAAAATCCTTGAAGAAAAGAACTCGCAGCAGCGCTTCAAAGTCTCCACTACGGTTTCGAATAAAGATCTTTTCAGCCGTTACACTAATCAGCCATTTGAAACTCTGGCCGAATATATCCGCAACCGCAATGACTCGGATTCGACATCCAGACCCGGACGCATGGATTATGAACAAGTTAATATTATCCAGATGCTGGATCAGAAATCGCCGCCGGAGATTGTGAAATACCTGCTGGACAATAATATAATTAATTCCAAAAATTTAAACTGGCTCGTTTTCTTTCTGGAAATGTGCACGGAATGGCCGCCGGAAGCGACTGAGTTCCTGAAAAAGCAGTATGCGGCCCCGGCGAAGAATATCATGTCAGTTCAAGATAACATCATTATGGCATCGGTAAGAAATCCGGAAATGATCAGCTGGTTGAAACCTTACATGGCGGAGTTTGCCGGGGCCAGGAAAAAAAAGATGATAAAGGATTTTCATGGAAGTGAGGAGGAATACGCCGAGGCCAGAAAAAAAGAATTCTACGGAATATCCACCAGGCTTGGTGCGGCTTATATGCTGATTTCCGGTGAGTCCGATCCTGTTAAAGTTGTTAGTAATTACGTCGCTAATCCAACCGGGTTTGTTTATGAATATGCCCGCGCCACCGGTAAATACAACGATGCATGCAGTCTGATTGGAAAGATTTACGGCAACGGCGGCTGGGGAAATATTTCACGGGACTGTGCCATGCTTTACGATAAAAGCGATCTTACCACGGGAAACCGGATAAAGCTATTAAAGCAATTGCTCGGAGCCTCTATTGTGCAATTTAGATTCTACGACTATGATGCTGTTTATAACCTTGGGATGCAAGATTCTTCAGCTGGTGAATTCCTGCAGAGAACGATGCCGCTGCATCCGGATAATCTTCCGGCGCTGCTGGCGCTGACCCAAGACAAAGATTTTGCGGCAAATGCCTGGCTGGCAATTAAAATGTTTCCGGTCGAAGAGATGCCGCCGGATATTGCCGCACAGTGCTTTGTCCGCTGCACACAGGAACTGAACTCTTCAGATGCATATACCCGCAAGACGGCTGTCCGGAGTCTGCGGCTTTTCACCGCAGCCGCGCAACGGCCTCAAGCCGTAAAACTGCTGCTTAATCTGCTGCTCTCCAGCGATCCGTCCATGGTTTTTGCGGCAAACGACTCCCTGACCGCGATGGGACCAGCCTGCATACCCGAACTGCTGGAGGCAATTGGCGGAAACGAACCATATTTTGCGGTGCGCGCCTGCGAACTTATCGGCGGGATGGGGCTTTACGGGCAGAAGGCCGCGCCGGAATTACTGAAACAGCTTAATGTCACTCAGGACTGGATGCTTAAAACCATGATTATTAAAGCGCTGGCGCTGATTAAAGGCACTGACGCAATCCCGGAAATAGAAAAATATGTTTCCGCCAAACAGCCGATACTGGCGTCAACCGCTGCCCAGGCGTTAGTGCTGCTGAAACCAATTCCAAAGGAGATATTAGATGATCCGTCAGATTTTGTCCGTAACTATAATAAACCGGCTGCTCGTTAGTCTGCTGGCCGGCGGCCTCTGTCTGGCTGCCGCCGCCGGCAGCGAGTCTAAAAGCGTCGCCATTTTAAATTTTTTCGACCGCCAGGATCAGATCCATAACGACGGCGAAATACTGGGAATGCTGATTTTCGCCAAACTGGCAGAGCACGACAGCGTGCGGATGATCGAGCGCAAAAGCATAGATAAAATCATGGCCGAACGAAAATTGACCGCAACCGGCATGACTTCCGGAAAACAATCGCTGCAACTGGGCGCCATGCTGGGCGCTGATTATATTCTGCTCGGTAGAATCTACAGCATGGACGGCAGCGTTTATTTCAGCGCGAAACTGATCAACTGCCGGAATGCCGCAGTCAGCGGAATTGTCGCATCGTACCCGGAGAGCATGAAAAAAGATGAAATGCTGGAAGCTTTCGCTGTTAAAGCAGCCGCACAGATCCAGACCATCCTCGAAACTAAAAAGAACGAAAAATAGCCTTATTTGAGCCCATTTCTCCATTCCGGTTGACAAAAATGCTAATAATAAATAATCAATTGAAAATTATAAAAACAGGGCTGTCTACCACAGAGAACACAGCGCGGCCTAGCCGCAACCCAAAGGTTTAACAGGGATGGACAGGATATGCAGGATAAGAAGGCAACTTCACCATGAAGAACATGAAGATAGTGAAGTAAAACCCGGGAACGCCGCTCTCCGCAGCGGCTTTATTGATTTCGCCGTTCCGGCCCAACGCTTCGCCGTTGGATCACGCCCGGCTGACCGCCGGTGGCGAGTAAAGGGAAACAATTATTTTTTTGCAGTCCCGCGCCTGCGGGATTGACAGTTAAAGGGGTTCCCCATTGCATTCCTCCTCCAAATTATTTTGACGGATAGTAATAAAGAAACACAGAGAAAGCCTCTTTTACTTTTATCTTTTATTTGATGCAACTGCGGATACCGCAGTCAAACGCTGACTCTGAATTCGAGCTGCTTTTGCAATTACCTCACAAGCGTAAATAAAAAATGCGGGACTGATGTCCCGCATTATATTTTTCACTGAATTGACAGTTACTCTTTGGCCGGTTCGAGTTCACCTTTCTTGGCGTTAATGGTGATGGCTACAGTCTGGCCTTTTTTGACTTCAATCACCTGAGAGCAGCGCTGGTTGTGCCAGGCTTTGATCATGGCTTTGCCGTCTATTCCGCCTGAAGTAATATAGAGTCCCGCACATTCCCAGCCGACCGGTTTGCCGTCCTGAGCCTGTTCGAAGCCGCCGTTCTGCAGCGTGGCGCCTTCAACGGTGACCATATCATAAAATACCCAGCGGGCGTCCATGTTTTTCTTCCCGGGAGCATTGGGAGTCCAGTTGCCCATCAGGTTGATGGAGACTTTGCCATCGCTTTCAGCGACAAAAGTGAAGGTGGATTTTACCCACTGGTCGTCAACAAACGGCGCGGTTTCGCCGGTCAGGCTGAATTTGCGGTCTTCATCCTTGCCCCAGGTTATGTTCCCGAAAGAACCGCCTTGAGGCCCTGAAATGGCTTTAAGCGCGATCCCGTACCCGTTAATATCAATCCTGGCATTGATTGGAGTCACAGCATCATCGGCGTGCATTGATGCTCCGAAAACTAACAGCATGGCGAGAGTGAACAACTTTTTCATAGTACCCTTCTCCTTCGAATAGTTAATATTACTGGGACGATAAAAGTAAGATATACTGCAAATTCTTTCTTTCAAGTTTTAAAACATCCGGTCTTGCATCGTCATGGCGCCGATGGAATGCGTCAGTAAACTGGAAAATATCATCTACATCAGCGGTTATGAAACGCGGCTGGACTATAATTCGGGCTTAAACTTACTGCGTTCATTGAACTTATTACATCTGAAAGCATCGGGGCCGCTGAAATCGGCTACAAGCTGGCAAAACTGCCTTTTATCCAGGAGATTTACAGTGTCAGCGTTGATTATTGTTACCTGATCAAGGTCAGGGTGACGGACAGTGACGCGCTGGCGGAACTTCTGAGTGAAATGGAAGTTATAAAGTGCTAAAGTTTGGGGAAGAGAGAAAAGCGGGCTGGCCGGTCAGTCCATTTTGTCCATATAGTCCATAACAACTTCAGCACTGTTCTTACTTGTCATCGTCGCCGATAGCCATGATCAGGGCAACTTCCCTGGGAACATGATCCGGCGGCGGCGGAACCTGTTTCACAGACATGAACAGCCTTTCGACAGAGTCGTCCATCAGCTGGTTGCCGCTGGGCTTGAGTATCCTGTAGGAAATAATGCGTCCGTCAGCGGAAATATTGATCTGGACTGTAACTTCCGGCAGTTTGCTGCCCAGCAGCCGCTTTTCCGGAGTGTCCCAGTATTGCTTCAGGTAAAAGCCGAGTCCCTGCTCGTAGGGGGCGGAAAATTCGCCGGTGCCTCTGCCGCCGTATCCGATCGGTCCCGGCGGCGCCTGTCCGGTGCCCGGGCCCTTGCCGAATCCTCCGGCTCCGGCCTTTCCGACTCTTTTATCATTGATCATTTTAGCCAGATCGGCAGCGGTGGCAGCTTTGAACTTTTTATCCTCCTCGGCTTTTTTGGCATTTTTTTCCGCGATTTCCTGCTGTTTTTTCTGCTGGATTTTCTGCTTTACTTTCTTCTGGAGGTCAATAACTCTCGGTTCCGGCGGCAGCGGTTTGGGCGGGGTCACCACCGGTTCGTGGGGCGTCGGCTCCGAGACTTCAGTTTTGACCGGCGACGGAGGAGTCGGTTCCGGCGGTCCCGGCACTCCCGGATCACCGGACGGCGGATTGCCGGCGGGAATATTGAGCGCTCCGAATGTTTTTGGCATGGCAATCAGGTTGATAGCCATGACATCCGGCGGTTTCGGCGTAAACCAGTCACCGACACAGACCCAGATGAGGGGGATGAAAATGAAGATGATATGGGCGGTCAGCACGCCTTTAAAAATTCTTTTGCTGGTTCGCGGGGAAACCAGCGGTTTTGCTTCCGGTTCAATTGAAACCGTATATGATGACATTTCCGGAATCATGCTTTTCCTAATTGGCGCCTTCAGCCTGTGTTACAAGAGAAATGTTCTTATACCCTGAATTTTTAATCGTCTTCATGAGCGAAATAACTTCTTTATAGGAGCGGGCGCCGTCGGCGCGGAGCAGCAGGGTGGTTTTCGGGGAATTGCTCTTGAGCTTGCGCAGTTCGTCCAGCAATTGTTCCTGGGTGATGACCCTTTTATCATAAATCAGTCTGCCGTCTTTGTCAATGGCGACTGTCTTATAGTCCTCCGGCAGCGGGTTGGAGTTCAACTCCGGCGGCGCGACGGAAGTGCCATATTCAATGATCGGCATCATCATCAGGAAGATAATGAGCAGAAAAAAGGTAATGTCAATCAGCGGAATCATATTGATCTGGTCAAAAGGACTCGATTGAAAGCGACGCTTGCGCATACAGAAATCTCCCTATTCCTGAGCCTTGTCAGCTTCCAGTTGTTCCAGATTCACCCGCGCCATGAATTCCTCCACAAAGTTATCCATGCGGACAATGATGCCGCGGATGTTGATCGTGAGCAGATTGTACCCGATCATGGACGGGATGGCGACGATCATACCGGTAACGGTACACAGCAGCGCTCCGCTGATACCGGGAGCCAGGCCGCCGACTTCCGCACGGCCCTGAGCTGCCATGCTGACGAACGCGATCATGATCCCCCACACCGTGCCCAGCAGTCCAAAGAAGGGGCAGGCGCTGACGACGGTCGCCAGCATCCCGATCCGTTTCTCCATAAATTCAATCTGGTAGGAGACTTCCCGCTCGAGCGCGATCCGGACCGCTTCATTCTGTATCTCGCTCAATTTCCGGACATTGTAGTGGTCGGGCCCCATTAAAAGCTGGTCGGGGCTGATGGCATAGAATTCCATCAGTTTGTCCATCCCTGCCTTATATACGCACGCCAGGGGACTGGCGTCATTTCTGCTCTCGCGGTACATTTCCGAAAGCCGGCGCCGGCGCTTCATCAGCAGCATGAAGAGTTCCGACATCTTTTTGCAGCGGACCAGATAAACCCCTTTTTCAATCATAATCGTCCAGGTGAAGACGGAACCGAAAAGCAGGAAAATAACAATGGCCTGACCGACAAGATCGCTTTTTTCAAAAGCATAATATACTCCCGCCGCGGGAATTGGCAGTAAAGAAGAAAACATCACCTGACCTCCTGAATGAAAAAAATAAACTATTATCACTTTATAATTTTAATATAACAGGATATATTGAATAAATCGAATTCAAAAAATGACTTTTTTAATAATAATAGCAAGGAAGTTTTAAATGTCAGAAGTATTTCCTGTTCTAGGTTATGACATCGGCGGGACTAAAATCGCTATCGGGCTTTGTTCCAGCGACGGCAAGCTCTACGGCAAAGACCGGATTGACAACAAGGATACTGACCCGGATGTTATCCTGCCGCTGCTGGTGGAAAGAGGCCAGAAACTGATCGACGCGGCCGGATTTAAAAATTCGGACATCAAAGGTGTCGGCATCGCGTCGCCGTCCCCGTCTGATATCCCGCAGGGGATCATCGTCGGGCCGCCAAACAATAAGCACTGGAAGAATGTTCACATTAAGCATTACCTGTCAAAGAAGCTGGGTATTGAAGGCTTCTTCGACAATGACGCCAACGCCGGAGTGCTGGCCGAATGGTTCTTCGGCGCGGGCAAGGGTGACAAGAATATCATGTACCTGACCATGAGCACCGGCATCGGCGGCGGTATCGTCACCAACGGCCATCTGGTTCAGGGCAGAAGCTTTTATGCCGGGGAAATCGGCCACATTGTGCTTGAACTCGATGGAATCCAGTGCAACTGCGGACTCAAAGGCTGCTATGAAGCTTACTGCGGCGGCCGGGCTGTGGCCCAGCGCATGCAGCGCGAACTGGCCGGACAGCCGGAACACCCGCTGATTAAGCTTGCCGGCGGAAATATTGACAACCTCGACATGGTTGTTCTGCTCAAAGGCGTCAGGGAAGGTAACGACTATGCGTTGAAGCTCTGGGACGAGACCTGCCTGAGAAACGCGCAGGCGTTCGGCGCCATCATGAATCTGCTCAATCCGGAAAAGCTCATCCTCGGCACGATCGCCTATGCCGCCGGAGACCTCTTCATGAAGCCGGTTATGCAGTACCTGCCCAGATTCGCCTGGAAGGAAACCATCGATGTATGCGAGATAGTATCCTGTGCGCTCCGCGATGATATCGGCTATTACGCCGGCCCCGCGGTGGCTTTGAACTGCCTTTATGAAACCGGCCGTTTCGATCTCCCGTGGAGACGCTGATCTATAAATTTCAGGTACTGATATGACCGGAGAGAAGCAGGAATTTCATCCGGGGGAAGTCCCGTCCGATCCCGGAGTATATGTATTCCGGGACCGTTTCGGCAAGGTGATTTATGTCGGCAAAGCCTCAAATCTGCGCAAGCGGCTGAGTTCTTATTTCCAGCCGTCCCGGGATACCCGCGCCGACCCGAAACTCCGTTCCCTGATCAAATCGATTTTCTACTGGGAATTTTACGCGGTCAAGACCGAAGACGAATCGCTGATCCTGGAATCGCGGCTGATCAAGCAGTACGCCCCGCGCTATAATGTGCTGATGCGGGACGACAAGCGTTATCTGCTGGCCAAAATCAACCTTCGCGATAAACTGCCGCGGCTGGAGCTGGCCAGATTCCGCAAGGACGACGGCTGCCGGTACTACGGGCCGTTTCCAAACGGCGCCGCGCTGCGGGCGACGATAGAATTCCTGACCACTTATTTCAAGCTGCGCGCATGCAGGATTTCCGACCCTGACCAGGAGGATTACAAGCACTGCCTGAACAGCAAAAGCTGCAGCGAACCGTGCATCGGCAAAATCTCCGGAGAGGACTACCGGCTCCGGGTTGACGAAATGCTGAGGATCATCGACGGCGATGTTGCTCCGGTGGTCAAGGAACTCGAAACCCGGATGGCGGAATGCGGCGCCGCTCAGAAATATGAGCAGGCTGCGAAAATCCGGGACGTGATCGTCAATGTCAAAGCCATTTTCGGAGCCAGAAACCGCTCTTTTGAACGGACCTCCATTCCGTCATCCCCCGGCGATGATTCAGTGACGGATTTACAGGCCGCGCTGGGATTGAAGAATTTGCCGGTGACGATCGAAGGGTTCGATATTTCCAACATCGGCGGCCAGATGGCGGTCGGCGGCATGGTCTGCTTCGAGAACGGCCGCCCGGCCCGGAAAAAATACCGGCGCTTCCGGATCCGCGATGTCCACCAGAGCGATGAT
>TBL_comb47_HYPODRAFT_10004247_pt1 | contig 16558 bp, 12 predicted proteins | sample TroBogypolimnion_40_FD_10682 | JGI IMG/M metagenome (IMG submission 10682)
AACCTGGCGACAACCACGACCGGCACGAGCGGCTTGCCCGGCGCTAAGGGCAATGCGAATTCCGCCACGGGCGGGGCGGGCGCTCAAAGCCCGAGCGTTTTGGCAGTGGGCGGCATTACCCAAACGAAATCGCTAACGGATGATCCGATTCTTAGCCCGACCGCCGGCGCTAACGGCCAAGTCCAGTACTATAACGAAAGCGACGGCCATTTTTATAAGATCGGCGCGGACGGCAAACCGACGCTTTTAAGCGATAAAGTTTTTCATCAAGTGGACAATGTTACTTGGGCGCCGGATAAAAGCCAGGCGATTTTGGAATATCCGGATGGCAGTAAAATCCTTTATGACTTCGCGACCCAAAAACAATATACCCTGCCCTCATACTGGCAGAACTTTTCTTTTTCTCCGAACAGCGATCAGATCGTGGCGAAAAGCCTGGCCATTGATCCGGAAAACCATTGGCTCGTCGTCTCTAACGCCGACGGTTCCAACGCCAAAAATTTAGAAAATATCGGCACCGAAGATAAAACGGTTTATCCCGACTGGTCGCCGAACGGACAAATTGCCGCTCTCTACACGCAAGGCGTGGACTTTGACCGCCAAGAAGCTTTCTTTGTCGGCTTAAATGGTGAAAATTTCAAATCCACGATTTTAGAAGGCCGCGGCCTAGAGTCGCAGTGGTCAACCAGCGGCGACAAGCTTTTATATAGCGTCTACAGTAGTAGTGATAATTATAATCCCCGTTTGTGGATTGTGGATGCGAGCCCAGACACCATCGGCCAAAACCGCCAAAGCCTGAACCTATCCACCTGGGCGGATAAATGTACCTTCGCCTCCAATAGCGAAGTTTATTGCGCCGTGCCGGAGAATCTACCTCAAGCCGCCGGCATGTTTCCCGAACTAGAAAATCAAACTAAAGATGATCTTTATAAAATTAATTTAACGACCGGCTCCCAGCAGCTGATTGCCGTTCCTGATGGCACTTATAATATCTCCCAAATCGTCGTGCCGACTGATCAAAGTAATCTCTATTTCACTGATGGCACGGACGGCCATTTATACACTGTTAAACTGAAGTAAACCCTGGCGAAAGAATAAACAATTTAGCTTCCCTTCACCCCGGACCGCCGGGGTGTTCTGTTTTTTAAGACAAGCGCCTTAAATTATTTAGGGAAAATCTATAACTATTTTATTATAATTTTATGCCACTTAAAAATTTCCTGCTTGATTTATTTTTCCCGCTTAACTGCTTGGGCTGCGGGGCGCCGGGCGTCAGACTCTGCGAAAAATGTTTCCGGCGCTTAAAGTTCACGGATAAAAAATATGATTTGAAAACGCCGGCCTTGGACAAATTATTTATTGCCGGCGACTACGACGAGCCCTTACTCGCTGAGCTGATAAAAAAATTCAAATTCCAGCCGCTGGCGGATCTAGGCGAACCGCTCGCGCGCTTCTTAAGTCTGTTTTGGACCGGGGCGAGTTTTGCTTTGGACGGACTAAACGCCTCAAACCAAACCGAGCCGATTTTAGTCATCCCCATTCCTTTGTCCCGGCGCCGTGAGCGCTGGCGCGGTTTCAATCAAGCGGAAAAACTGGCCCGGCCTTTGGCTGAGCATTTTGATTATGAGTTGAATCGCAATTTAAAAAGACAAACGCATAGCGCCCCACAATCCAGCTTGGGCGAACGCGAACGCGCGCAAAACATTAAAGACGTTTTTGCTTGGCGCGGCTTAAGCTTAAAGAACCGAAGTGTCATTTTAATAGACGACGTGGCCACAACCGGCGCGACCCTAAACGAAGCCGGCCAGATTTTACGAGAGGCCGGCGCAGCCCAAGTTTATGGCTTGGTTCTGGCGAAGGGGTAGCTAGCTGAGAAGAAAAACCTTGAAGGGCAAGCAAAGTACATTGTCCTTGGCTTCAATCAAATCGTTAGTATAAGAAATCATGATTCCGTAGTCGTTCTTTATTCTAGCGGCGCTTGAATAGATCTGCTTATTATTTATTAAACTTTAGCCATTTATATCTATGGCCACTTGTCCGATTTGAAAAATATATAGACAAGTGGCTATTTACATATTCTCTGCCCTATCATATAATATAATTATCTTTTTCAGCGCCGCGCCCACCAAGCCGGCCAGGCGGCTAGCCGCCTGAGAATAACTTTCCGCTGAAAAAAGCTAAGTTTGAGCGCCCCGCGCTAGCGGGGAAACCGGGTGGAACCGCGAGACAATAAAAAGTCCCGTCCTGGTAAAAGCAGTTTTGGCTGTTTTTATGAGGAGGGGATTTTTTTAAATCATACTTTTTCGCTTCGCTGATTTCTGGGGCGAAACGCGCGTGAAGCGCGTTTCACTTTACGAAATCAGAGGCGCTCAAAAATATGGCCCGAAAAAATTAAATCAGATATGTTCAAAAAACATCAACCAATACTACGACTCGGGGAAACAAGCTAATCAATACGTTTCAAAAATATATTTAAATAATTATAAATATATGTCAGACAAATCACTCATCTCCTTAGAAACCAAGCGGCATTCTTTGTCGCATCTGTTAGCGGCGGCCGTGAAGGAATTATGGCCCGACGCAAAACTGGCCATCGGTCCGGCCATAGACACCGGCTTTTACTATGACATTGATTTTGCTGAAACCAAAATCAGCGACGCCAATTTAAAAGAGCTGGAAAAAAAGATGGCCCACCTGGTCAAACAAAATTTAAAATTTAGTAAAACGACCAAAGCGATTGACGCGGCTTTAACCACTGAAAAAAAAGCCGGCGAAATTTATAAAGCCGAGCTAATCGCTGACTTAAAAAAAGCCGGCGAAACCGAAGTGAGCTATTTTACCGTCGGCGCCTTTACCGATCTCTGCCGCGGCCCGCATCTTGAGTCCACTAACCAAATTAAACCCGGGAGTTTCAAATTAGATAAATTAGCCGGCGCTTACTGGCGCGGCGACGAGAAAAATAAGATGCTTACTCGCATTTACGGCTTAGCCTTTGAAACGAAAGATGAGTTGGACGCTTATTTAAAAATGAAAGCGGAAGCGGAAAAGCGCGACCACCGCAAACTCGGCAAGGAGCTCGGCCTCTTTGTTTTCTCGGATTTGGTCGGACCCGGCCTGCCGCTGTACACGCATAAAGGCGCGACGGTCCGCCAACTGATCGTGGATTATACCAATGAACTGCAAAGCGCCATCGGCTACCAAGCTGTTCACACGCCAAATATGAATAAGGCGGAGCTTTTCAAAGTTTCCGGGCATTACGATAAATATAAAGAGGATATGTTCCGCGTCATTTCCAATTACTCGGACGAGGAGTATTATCTCAAGCCCATGAATTGCCCGCAACATACCCAGATTTATGCCTCACAAGCGCGGAGCTACAAGGATTTGCCGGTGCGGATTTCCGATAGCGCCAATTTATACCGCGATGAACGGCCCGGCGAACTGGCCGGCCTCACTCGCCTGCGCTGTTTCTGCCAGGATGACGGACACGCTTTTTGCCGCGAGGATCAGATTAAAGAAGAGTTCAGCGCCGTACTCGGCATCATTGAAAAAGCCATGGCCACTTATGGCATGAAATATAAGATCCGCTTCTCACTCTGGGACGAAACTAAACCGGAAAAATATTTGGGCGACCCGGCCACCTGGGAAAAAGCGCAAAAGATTTTAGAAGAAGTGCTGATTGAAAATAAGGTTGATTTTTATAAAGCGGTGGGCGAAGCGGCCATTTACGGGCCGAAGATGGATTTAGTGTCCAGTGATTCCCTGGGCCGCGAGTGGCAAGTCTCCACTATCCAATTAGATTTCATCATGCCGCAGAGATTTAAGCTGGAATATACCGATACGGACGGCCAGAAAAAAACCCCGGTCATGATTCATCGGGCGATCATCGGTTCGCCGGAAAGATTTATGGGCATCTTAATTGAACATTACGCCGGCGCATTCCCGCTTTGGCTCGCGCCCGTCCAGGTCAAAATCGTTTCAGTCGCGGAAACGCATATTCCGGCCTGTGAAAAATTAGCCGCTGAACTGAAGGCCGGCGGCCTGCGCGTGGAAATAGATGAGGCGAACGAAACTGTGGGCAATAAAATCCGAAAAGCCGTGGCCGAAAAAATTCCTTATATGCTCGTGATTGGCGATAAGGAAGCGAGTTCCCCGCTTCTCGCGGTTCGCGATCGCGGTGCGGAAACGACGCGCGCGATAAGCCACGCCGATTTTATCAAAGAAGCCCGAACTAAAATCACAGCCCGAAACTAGGCCTAGAATTAAAAAGCGCCGTAAAAATATAGACCAGCCGACTGAAAATATGTTATTATAAGCCTATGAAGAAGACCCCCAAAACCACATATCTCTTAATCGCTCTGGGCGTCGTGCTCATCGCGGCTTTAGCCTTTATTTTCCGCCAACCCAAGGCCATCCTGTTTTATAGTTCCTCCTGCCCGCATTGCCAAAAAGTGGAACAATATATTACGGATAATGGCGTCCGCCAAAAACTCAAATTCCGCGAGCTGGAAGTGTCCGCTAATCAAGCTAACGCCCAAATCCTAGAAGGCAAGGCGCGCGCTTGCGGCCTTAATACGGATCAGGGCGTGGGTATTCCCTTATTCTTTGACGGCCAAAAATGCTATTCCGGCGACACGGACATCATTACTTATTTCCAAACGCTAAAATAAATCTGTTTATGAAAATAAAATCCTTAGCCTTAAAAGTCCTGCCTTTGGCCGCGCTCGGCTGGCTGATTGCCCTGCCGGCCCGCGCGATTTGCCCGGTCTGCGTGATCGCGGTTGGCGCTGGTTTGGGACTCTCGGAATATTTAGGCATTGACGACGCCGTGGCCGGCCTTTGGGTCGGCGGTTTAATCGTGGCCATGATTATTTGGACGATTAACTGGTTTAATACCAAAGGTTGGAAATTCGGCAACAAAGATTGGCGCGATGTCTTAACCGTCATCATCTATTACGCCGCCGTAATTTGGCCGCTGGCCATCAAAAAATTTATCGGCCGTCCGGGTAATACCCTCTGGGGCTTAGACAAACTTTCGCTCGGCATCGTGATTGGAAGCTTAGTTTTCTTAGCCGGCACCATGTGGTATAACAATATCAAAAAACGCCGTGGCCACGCCCATTTCCCTTACGAAAAAGTGGTGATGCCGGTCGGCGCGCTCCTCATTTTCAGTGGCATTTTTTATTTCATAACGCGCTAAACATATGTCGGACAAAATCATGGACTTAAATGAGCTGATTGAGAAAACGGATCAAATGAAAAAAGATCACGCCCTTGATTTATCATCGGATGAAGATTTGAGCATCGCCATCATGAACCTGGTCAGTATTGAAGAGCATTTCTTTTTTACCGGCGCCAAAACCGGCGATCCGAAATATTACGACCTCTTAGGCGAAGTGCGCGAGATGCGCAAAGACCTGCTCAAAAAAATCATTAAAGAATATGAGGGTGAAGTCTGGTGCATTTCCAAACATCTCTTGGCGGCCAGCTATCGGCTAATGGAAGTCGGCACGAAAGCTCAGGGCCGCGGCAAAAAAGATGAGGCGCAGGACATGTTTAAAAAGGCCTATGAACTCTATTCCCTATTTTGGGGCTTGAACATGAAACTGATAAATCTGGGCGACGTGAAAAAAATTGATGACGACGCCATAAACACCAAGCAAAAAGGCGTGGCCGGGCGTCTTGGTGATATCGTCAAAAAATTAATTGATTGCTGCCGCGAATAAGCTTAAATACAAAATCGGCGCCCTTGCGGACGCCGGTTTTTTTTATTTGGCCACCAGAGTTCATCACTCCGCCTTAGCCAAGGTAATGTCCTTCAAAACTTCGGCCGCGTGCTCGCTCGGCCGGACATGGCCATAGCTTTTCGCGATTTTTCCGGCCGGGTCTATCAAATAGGAAATCCGGCGGACAATGCCGTTCGCGCCATAGGCCCGGACGATGGTTTTGTCGGTATCAGATAGAAGAGTGAAGGGTAAAGAAAATTTAGCCGCAAATTTATCATGGCTGGCAATGGAGTCGGTGCTCACACCCAAAACCACAGCGTCCAATTTTTTAAAACCGGCGTAGTTATCGCGAAGCGAGCAGGCTTCGGTCGTACAACCCGGCGTATTATCGCGCGGATAAAAATATAATAGAACCCAGCGCCCCGCGTAGTCCGCTAACGCGTGGATTTTTCCGTTCTGGTCCGGCGCTTGAAAGGCCGGAGCTTGGTCGTTGATTTTTAGCATATTATTAAAAATTAAGCTTAAGCTCTATAAGATAATACGAATCTTAGGCGGAAAAGGTTTAAAAAAACCGCCCAACCAGACGGCTCCAAAAAGTTAGCTAATAGTGGTTATAAAGTATTTGTAAACTTTAAATAAAACATTTCTAAAATAAATTTTTTGACATTTGATTTTTTGGATTTAACTGATAAAATTTATAGATGAATAATTATCAAGATCAAAAAATTAAGGCTCAGGAATTATATTATAAAATAAATTCCGTCTTCTCCCCCGCGCTTAAACAGAGGGTCTTTTTTTCGGCCGATGGTTTTAATCATATTATTTTTCAAAATTCTCGTTCCGAAAGAGATCGTTCTTCTCAAATTTTACGCTTTTCTCTAATCCCTTTGGCTGTTAAGCTAATTATGACTTCATCGACCTTTCAAGAGTATGAGGAAATATTTAAAGAAGTGACGATAAAAAAATATAAAAGAAAAATAAAGGAGCAAAAAATAGTCAAATACTGGGGGCTGATAGCTATAATTGATAACCGAAAAATAAAAGTGGTCATCAGGAAAATAGGCGATAATGGCGCGCTCCATTTTTGGAGCATTATTCCCGCCTGGATAACCAGTAAGTGCCGGGATGCTAAATTTGTAATGACCATGACAGGCCGGCCAGATGAGGACTAATTAATACATTATCAAGCAAAAAGACTTCTTATTGAAGTCTTTTTGATTATGCCTGCCTTCGGCTTATGCATTAGCCGAATAGGGCTGACGCCCCACAAGCATAGAAATATAATAGCGCAATCGAATAAAAAAGTCAAGCGAAATTTGCCAAAATTAACTTTTTGCAAATATTAGATTAAAATATATCTACTAAAGCCTAGCTCTCTTTGCGCTCATTCCTTAATCCCCAACACCCCAAACAGCTCCTTCGGATAATTATTTATAATCATCGTCTCGCTCAAGCCCAGCTTTTTCTTCAGCGGCCGTAAAAATGAATCATCGCCCAGCTCCCAGATATTATGAGCGTCGCTCCCGATCAAGACTTTTTTCTTAAAACGCCACACGGCGTCTAACATGATTTTAACATTCGGCAGGATATAGTCCTCATTCCGGCTCTTCGCTAGGCCCGACAGATTAAGTTCTAACAGCACATTGCTCTCACAGGCCGCCTCGCACACTTTCTTTAGATCATAAGAAAAAACTCGGTTCAAAAAAGGATGGGAAATAATATTAAGCCGTCCAGACTGAATCGCTTTAATCATGGCCGCGGTATTTTTCTTTTCACCCTGGCTTTCATAACCGGTTTTGGCGTGAAAATTAGCCATGACATAATCTAAACGCGCCACGGTGTCCGCGCTGATATCAATTTCACCCTGCGCGTTAATAATGTTCGCTTCAATTCCCTTCAAGACTCTGATTCCATCCACAATTTTCGGGATGCGCTTCAGCGAGCGAAAATAAACTTCGGAACCCAGCGCCTCGCTAGAACCTGGCCCATGATCGCTCAAACCGATCACTTTCATTTTCAATTTCTTGGCCTGTTGGATATATTCAAAAACCGTGCTATGGGCGTGCCCGCTGGCGACGGTGTGGAGATGGAGGTCTATTTTTAGCATATGATTTTATTTTACTTTTCTGGCCTGGAGATAAGCGATTGTAACAGCCAAGGCCTTCCTTTCATTAACCGACAAAGAGCGTTCGGCGAGCAGATTAATCTTATCTAAAATCGCGAAACCGCGCCCCGGCGCCTGATTTTTAGCAAAACGCTGTAAAAACGCTTCCACCGTTTCAAACAATTTCGTGCCGGGATCCTGGACCGCGTCAGCCGGCTTTTCCTGCCGCGCGCGCTCAATTTCTGCTTCAAAAAATTTCAAGAATTTTATCTGTCCATCGGGGTTGCTAAGATCCGTCTTGGCCAGCGGCGTGTACCAATAGGCCTCTAAAATAGCGGTGATCACCTGGAGATTTTCCTGTTCCACATTATAGCGCAAAACCGCGTTCAGAACTTTTTCTAGCGTGCCATTACTTAGCTCGCGAATCGCTTTTTCATCCTGGCTCTGAATTATTTTCATCACTTCATCTAATTTGGCCAAAGTTTCCGCGTTTAATTCTTTAACCATATTCATCCTCTGTCTTTCCTGCTCGCCGAGCGGGGGGCGCGAGATGCCTGGCAAACCGTCCGGCGTGCCGTCCACTGCGAAAATTTCATTTTCTTTACGCGCGTTCGGCCAGACGACAAAGGCCGTCGAGTGCGCCTGGCTGACGCGAGCGCTCAGGCCGTTCGCTTTGAAGCCTTCCAAGACACCGGCCGCAAACCCCGCGCGGCGTAAAATGGCGGCCGTGAGGACCGCGAAATCCGCGCAGACACCGGCGTATTTTTTGCCGGCTAAACGATTTCGGCTTTCATCAGTCTGCGCTCTGAGCTCATCCACGCGCGACTCCATTAGCTCCAGTCTTTCATCTAAGTTTTTGCCTTTTTTTAGAGCCATCATCTCTTTATTCTTGAAATCATAATGGCAAATGACGCGGACAAATTTTTCAATGGCCTGCACCCGCTCTTTCGGTTCTTTGTTTTTTACACTGGCTAAAAATATATCCACTTCGGCGGGCATATCAACAATTTCCTTAGTCATATCTGAACCATTGGCGCGGATAAAGCCCTCGCGGAAGTTTTCATACTCGGTCACCGAAATCGCCCGCAGCGCTTTCGGCACTTCATCCACTTCCAGAGAATAAACTATTTCTTCCGCTTTTTTCGTATCCCAGACCACCGCGTCACCGCGCGGTGAAATATCGGCCGCCAGCTTAATTTCGGCGCCTCGCTTCAAGCCTTTGACGCGTTCTGGAATAATTATACTATTTATCAATTTCGGCAATTTGCTTTGCGTGCCGACCTGAGGCAAAGTAATTGTTGTTTCTCGGGCTTTTTCCAGACTCGGCCTGGCCACGGGAAACTGATAGTTCGCGTCCCAGAGCTGGCCGTTCAGGCGGCCGTAGATATTTGTAACGATTAAGTCGTTAATCGGCTCTCTAAAACGCATCACCTCCGCGTCGCCCGCGGCGCCTTGCTCTGGATTGCCACCCCATAGTTCACCGCCACTATTCGGGCGTAAATAATTCTCAGGACTATTGTCTGGCTCGCCTCGGCCCTCCGGCGCGAAACCGGAATAGCCGGAAAATCCGCGCCACGGTTTAGCCTCATTCAAAAGCGTACTGGGAAAGGCCTTACTGACTAAACGAGTCGCTAAAAGATGACTGTCTTTTTTCGCGGCCAGCGTGTTCAGCAAAACTTCCGGCGCGGTTTTTAAAACGTCATTGATAATAAAGGGCAATTTTTTGCCGCCCTTGATAAGGCCTTTCATCTGTTCGGAAAAAGTCTGGCGATTATGATCAGCCCCGAGCGATTCATTTTGCAAATACTGATTTATTTTCTGCAGTAGTTCAGACTCATTAAAAGATACCTCATGAGTGTGGCTTGAAGAAATTGCATAATCCTTTTTCGCTTCCTGCTTATTTCGCTTCAGTTGCCAGACGAAAGTGGTGAAACCACCAGCTAAACAATCAACTTTCTCATTTAAATTTGCAGTTATCATTTCTCTCGCAATCTTCGCATCTTTCGAATTAAGACCGACAAAACTCTCGAGCCAGTATTTTAAATATGTTTTATTTCCGGGGAAAAAGGCATCGCGTTTAGCCCGAGCCCGCTTAGAATCACAACCGGCCAGACCCTTAAGTCCCGCCCAATCGTACTCTGAATCTGTCCAATATTTATCCCTGAATTCCCAGGCGCGGTCGGAATCTAAACCGGCCAAACCTTGCAAAAGAAGCATTACGTCAGTACTGGCCACGGCGAGGCTATCCCGCATTTTCCAGGCGCGCTCGGAGTCTAAACCGGCCAGGCTAAGAAAAATATCTCCAGAAACAGCCATCTTTTTCCCCCGCATTGTCCAGGCGCGCTCGGAGTCACAACCAGGTAAGCTATAAAGAAGATATTCTGAGTCATTCATCTTATTGCGTATTTCCCAGGCGCGATCATTATCCAAGCCAACCAAACCTGCGGCCGCCCAATATCTCTGATAATTAACCTCATTCTGAAAACACTTTTCCCGAAACTCCCAGGCGCGCTCGGAATTACAATTAGCCAAACCTAGATAAATAGATTCCGGGGCGACGCGGAGTTTAATCAATCGTTCCCTTAAACCCCAGGCTCGCTCCGAATCACAACCAATTAAGCCCCCGGCCACTTTGCCAGGACCAGCCCCCTGCTTTAAATAATTTTCTAAATTATCCAAAATATCCTCCTCGCTCAGATATTCCGTTGGCTTCTCCGCCTTCGCTTCCTCTTCTCTTTTTGCGCCACCACTTTCTAATTCTTCTTTCTTATTCAATTGCCAGAGGAAGGTCTCGGTCGTGCCGGCTAAACTGGCGGCAACACTATCGGCAGGAAAATGAGTGCTCTCTGCTGTTGATTCTTTATTGCTGTTATATTTTTTCCTAAATTCCCGGGCGCGCTCCGACGCACAGCCGGCCAAACCAAACATAAAGTCCAAGGAGTCTGATTTTACCCCGATTTTAATCAGGTCTTCGCGCATTTTCCAGGCGCGGTCGGAGTCCAGACCAGCTAAACTCGTGGCCAGATATCCAGTATACTCATTTTTATTCAAATAATAATCACGCATTTCCCAGGCGCGGTCGGAGTTTAAGCCAATCAAACTGCCAACGATAAAATGACGAGCCACTCCGTCTTTTACTAACTTAGTCCGATAAGCCCAAGCCCGATCTGAATCAAGCCCAATCAAACTAGCCGCTAATGGCCATAGTTTTCCAGTTTTTAAAAATTCATCTCTTATTTTCCAGGCCTCCTCGGAGTCAAGTCCGGCCAAACTGTTTAATATTGCCACATCATATATTCCGTTATTTGTACCCAAATTTGCCTGCCGGAATGACCAGGCCCGTTTTGAGTCACAACCCGTCAGACTTCCAAAAAGAACGATACTTTTTCCGCCGCGGGCCATATACTCATCCCTAAGATCCCAGGCCCGTCGTGATTCCAGACCGGCCAATCCTTCAACAAGGGCACTATCGGCCGTATCACTGTTTTTAAAAATATCATAGCGCAATTTCCAGGCGCGATCAGAATCAAGTCCGGCCATAAATCGGCCCAGCGTTTCCCGGTTATCCCCCTGCTCATACAGCTTCTCTAGCTCATCCAATATTTCATCCTCGCTCAAATATTCCGCCTTTTTTTCCGAGCGTTTCTCTTCCTTCTCTTCAATTTTCACCGGCTCAACCGCGTTCAGGATGTTGAGGAGCTTCACTTTCCGGTTGGCTTCAGGCGCGACAGTTTTATTTTCCTTATTTAGACGCCAGGTAAACTTTGAAAGCTTGCCACCGATAGAGCTAATAACACTCTCTTCACTACTATCTTTTGAAAAATCAGCTCGTATTTGCCAAGCTTGTTTGGAGTCTAAACCGACCAAGCTGTCCAAAATATGCTCCTCATCTACCCAATCATTCTGAAGAAACCGGTTGCGTATTGCCCAAGCGCGCTCTGAATCGCAGCCGGCCAGAAAAACCAAGACACTGGTTTCGTTATTTCCCAGGGCCATAATCTCATCTCGCATCTGCCAGGCGCGATCAGAGTCCAAACCAACTAAACTATCTAAAATACTCTCCATCCTCACGCTGCCATCCTTAAGAAACCGGGTGCGCATTGCCCAAGCTTTTTCTGAATCAAGCCCGCTAAGCGACCTGACGATAGAGTCTCTGCGCACCCCCTGGCTCAATAGTTTTTCTCGCCATTGCCAGGCCGTTTCCGAATCCACTCCCTGCAGACTAAAAGCTAAGGCTTCTTTGTTCACTTCGCCGGACCCAATTTGGGTCCGCATATTCCAAGCCTGGTCAGAGTCTAAACCGGCCAAACTTTCGGCCATGCTATTATTGAATACATCAAACTTGTAATGTTTATTTCTAAATTGCCAGGCGCGTTTTGAGTCGCAGCCGGCTAGGCCCTCAATAAATCTGCTCACAGTTGCACCAGCCTTAAGGAGCGCCTCACGTAGCTCCCAAGCACGATCGGAATCTAAGCCGGCCAAACAATGAACGATTAAGTCTTCGTCGCCTCCCGACTTAAAATATTCCTCTAATTTCTCCAATATCTTATCTTCACTGAGAAACTGGCCGATTGACTATTCTTTCTTCTCGCCGCTGACCTCATATTTTTTTGCTTGTTCATTCCAAACAATCTCGCCGCCCGACGCGCCGATTTCTTTGACTAATTCTTTCTCGGCCCGATTAATTCTCGTCTTGGCTGTTAGGTCTAGCGGCTGATACAAGGACTTATTTAATTTGCGTTGGTCCGTGATGTCGTAGGCCGAAGCGATTTTCTTGACCATTGTTTCGGGCAGGAGCGAACCGTAACGGATTGACGCTATTTCTTTGGGTGATAAATTTTTTTCTAAAATCGCCAGGCCCAAGGTCTTTTTATCTTCACTTCCTTTATTAACATTTTTCAAATAAGCCTCAACTCCTTTCTCTTTATATTTCTCTTTCAGAACTTTGTCGCTGGTCATAACTTTCTTAACGCCTTGTTCCACTAATTCCGGGTGATTAAGGCTCAGCTCTTTAATGACCGTCTCAATCACATCGCGAGAGTAATAATTTTTTTCCAGAGCCATTTTAATCTGCGCCAGCGCTTCCTCACCCAAGCGTTCACCCGACGAGCGCGGGTCGCGCTCACTTTCTCTACTCACCGTTTGTGTCTTAAGAAATTGTGCGTACCACGCGTCTAGCTCCGCCATTAACTCTTTCGCCTGAAGGGTGCGCAATTTTTCCTCATTCCGGCTTGGCTGGCCCGCCTTAAGCTGAGCTTCGTATTCCGCAAAAGATTTTTTTAATTCCTGAAAAGCTTTCTTATCACTATCCGTCTTGAGCTTCGCTTCCGTGCCCTTCTGAATTTCGTCCGCCAAACCCTGGTGCTTCAAATAAAATTCTGGTCTAGCCATCAGCGCCAAAAAATCACGATCGCTATACTGATTTTTTTCCGCCAATTTCAAGCCATCAGCCACGGAATAGTCAAACACTCGGGCGATCAAAATTTTGCGGTCTGCTTCGTTCAGCGCGCTTTGATTAATTTTATCCAAAAGCGCTTGCTGTCTGGCAATCAGGTCTTGCGCCTCAATTTCCGGCTTCGCTTGGGCAAACGAGCCTTTTTCTACTTTTGATTTAGCTGATATTTGAGATAAATTAGGCATAGATAAAGTCTATCATATTTATACTCTAATTATATACTTAAACGGCTGATTTTAGCAAAAACAGAGCATTTTTTAAAGGCTCTGTTTTCTATCATTTCTTAACTTAAATTATTTACCCACTTCCTGGAGCTGGTTGCCGACCACCTGGAAATAGCGCGACACGCCCAGCGAGGGCGCCACGGAAAACGGTTCGCCCGGATTCCGATCGGCGTAATTGACGATTACTTGGCCGTTTTTTATTTCCGTCGTCTGCGGAGCGATGCGGTCGCCCAGCAAAATCGCGTTTAAACCAGTATAACCCTGATCGGTGGCTAAGGCCACGGCGAGATAATAAAAGATTCCACTGCCCCCGCTATTCTGCGTGAGAATGAAAGCGCTGTCCGGTCGGCCGTCGTTATTCAAATCGCCGCTCACTTCATTACCGAAATAGCGCGTCACCTCCTGCGACGCGGAACTCGTGGCGATAACCGTTTGCGACAAGCCATTCACGAGCGTAATCGTTTCATTGTCAACCAAATAGCTGGCGTTCTGCACCGTGGCCGAATTGTTAACGACCGACACGGGTCCGCACTTTTTCGTCGCCATATTCCAGACCCCGCCCGAGACTGCGCAGTCATCCTGATCTTTTTTTTCGCCCACGGAAAACGCGAACCAGACCGAAATCGCAACCACTAAAATAATAATGCCAATAATAATATTCCGTTTCATATTTTAATTATTGCCCTAAAAAAGTAAAACTCTCAGCCATGCTTTGTAAAAGCGCCGTAATTTTTGCCCGATCAAATTCCGAAATATGTTGATCCGGCGAATAATTCCCGATGTTCAGCGAATGAATGGTGTATTCCACCGCGTAGCATTGATTATTATAGACGGCGCGATAGCTGGTCGTGTCATAGAAATTGCCGGCGCCGGCATCGGAAAAAGTAATCTTGGTGAAGGGCCAACCGTTAATCGCCACCGGGGTGCTAGTGCCGAAACCCGGCTGATCCAAGGACAAACAATTTTTCACGGCCTCTGGGTCCGCGCTGGTGCCGACGGTGAATTTCGTTTCGCCGAAATTAGTCTGCGGCTGAAAACTTTTCGGAATAGAGACAACGGTGAGCAAAAGGCCAGAGCTGGTCGCTTCGGCGCGCCAAGACTGCGTATAGCCGAGATCGCCGCCCGATAAATTAAATTCCGCCGGATAGCTAAAAGAAAAAGTTTTACCGGTGTTCGTAAAAGTATTGGCCGCATTCACGCTCGTTTGCGCACCAGCCACACAATTGGTATAGGTCGTCTGATTATTTTCCGTGAGATAGGCATTATCGCCTTTGCTGACGAACACTGCCGTACCGGTCGCGTAGCGGATACCCGAACCCGATTCTACTTGCGGCAAGCTGAGCGTCCGGCCGCCGGAGAGCACTAGAGTCACTTGGCTTTGGCCGAAAGCCGCTTGAATCACCCCTTCCTGGCAAAAAAAGCTAATCGCCGTTGACGTGGTCGCGTTTCCGTTTCCCTTAACGATACTAGAACTAGCCACTGTCTGCCCCAGATTTTCGGTAGTATTAAGGGGTTTAGCCTGATGGAAATACCAAAAGGCCAGAATCGCGGCGACAATGATGACTAAAATTGAAATTGAGACTTTGTTTTTCATAAAATTATAAAATATTTATAAGTTGATTATAGCACATATCAGAAATCCCCGCGCCAGACTTAGCTGACCTGGGGACCAATTCTCAACTTTCAAAAATCGCCCGCTCGCCGGACGATTTTTGGCTTTAAAACTGAGAATTAAATTACTGGATAGTGATAGTCTGCCCGCTCGCCAGATTGGAAGTTAGGCTATTGCCATTCTGGTCTTGACCCAAAACTTTGAGCGAAGTCAGAAGCGAGCCGGACGGAGCCGAGCCGATGTCCGCATATAAATTGAATATCACGCTCGCTCCCGGGGCAATCATGTAATGAAGATTGTCAAAAGACATGATGCCGGACAAAGAACCGCTGAGCTCCATATTGTTTTGGTCGTAAACTTTGACATTCGTGAAGTCAGCCGCCGTCAAGGTATTATAGGTCGCGCCAAAATTCAAAATATTAATGGTAATACTGGCGCCGGAGGTCGGACGATTAGTCACGACATAGGAAGCAATCTTTGCCTGGGCCGTATTCGGCGCCAGTGTCTGATTAGCGTAGGCCGGATTTTCAATCACCATTAAGGGATCAGCGGACAACTGCCTGATAGAAACTAACTGACCGACTGCCAGATTGGACTGATAACTCTGACCGGTGCTTGCGCCCACCCCCGCCACTTTCAAAGACGTGGCGAATGAACCAGAAGAGGCGGAACCAATATCGGCCACTAAGCCGAAAGTTACACTCGTGCCTTTAGTAATGAGATAGGGCGTGTTTAAAGATCCGATGCCGTTCATCGTGGCGCCGATCTGAGTACCGCTCGCGTCGTAAACTTTGACATTCGTAATATCGGCGGCCGTGATAACGCTATAAGCGGCATTAAAATTCAAGGCACTAAGTTTCACGTCTTCGGTCGGACTGCCATTCACGATATACTCGGCAATTATTTTCGTGCTGGTATTCGGGGAGACTGTTTGATCCGAATAGTTAGGGTTTTTTGCCACGCTTAAATTCAGGCCAGGCTGATTCAGGCTCGGTGTTGACGCCGTTAGGCTAGGTGTCGCAGCGAACGCCGTTGCAACCGGAGAGGTCACCGTTTTTATATTATTTAAATCGGAATTAGTAATGCCTAAACCTAAAGTCTGCATAACCGACAAGGCGGCCGCGGGGGTGCCCAAATAATATCTTTCGTTATTCGCGGGATTCACATACCAGGCCTGCCCCTTGTCTTGGACCTGCAGCAAAATCTGGCCGGCTAATTTTTTGCCCAAAGCCGTGTTCGTGGACGTGGCGGTCACCCCTTGCCCCGCGACCGGAATTTTTTGCAGATCGGAGTTAGTGATACCGAGCCCGACTTTTTGAATGACGCTTAGAGCCGCGGCCGGGCTGCCCAGGCTCACTTTCGCGCCCGTAGAAGGGCTGACATACCAGGCTTGGCCTTTATCTTGGACCTGGAGCAGTATCTGGCCTTTTAGGGTCT
>TBL_comb47_HYPODRAFT_10004248_pt1 | contig 16556 bp, 19 predicted proteins | sample TroBogypolimnion_40_FD_10682 | JGI IMG/M metagenome (IMG submission 10682)
AAGCCAAGCCCAAATCGCGTTGTGTACTGTAAGGTTTTGTCGGGACTACCTGAATTTTGCCAGGTCTTCCATTACTGTGGTAATCTAATGCTTCCTGATTCTTTGAATTATCCATTTTTGTTAGCTGTGTTTGATTAATTTTAAATTGATTATTTGATTGTTTTCTCACCGTACCGATCTCCATCCCGGTAGTCACCAGGATCAAGTAGAATTTGGAAAAAAACAGTCAAAAGTATTCTTAAAAATCACAAATTGGAACCGGGAAAACAGAAAGGTCATAAATTCATAACATTGGTGTAATCCTATGTTTTCAGCGCCTATCAGAGACAGGCTGTTTTGGACGAAAACACTTTCATTTGACGGATTTCCGGACACAGAAACTATGAAGTTTCTGCAAGTTCCTGCTTAGCTATTATCGATCAGTTTAGTTCATATTTACGGAACAGTCCTGATCAGTTCCAGACTTGTAAAACCTGGAGAACCCGGGACTTTATACCAGTCTAATGACCTATCGGGTAATCAGATTCTCTTTTTAGGAAAAAATGTATCCCATCTTCTACAATACAATCAGGCTGCACACATACCGGCTATCCGATATCACTGTCTGGCTGACATTCCGGAAAGCCAGATAGCAATGAACTTCATCCCCCGAAAATCTCGCCGGAAGTCTAATGTTCTGGCTTCCATCCAAATGGGTGCTGCCTCCCGTAAACGACAATACGCTATGTCCGGCGGGGTTGTAAATGACCACTACTGTCTGATCATCAGCCATGGCACCAATTGCCGGTGAATTATTCTCCCAGGTAAACTTTATTTCCGCTGAAGTACCCGGAACGGCTGAAGGGTTTAAAGCCCCCGGAAGCTTACCCTGACTGATCCTTACCCTGGAATAATCGATCCGGTAATCGGGGAAGCTACCCACAATCGCATTCTCCAAATGATAAGAAGTGGCCGCATTATAGGCAGACATGTTTACTGCCCCAATCCTGAAACCTGTGCGTAAAAATTCCTTAAGCGGACTCAGGAACTTCATTACGATTAAAAACCTGGCCCTCTGATCGAGCTGAGTCCTTGATTTTGCATCTGTCCTGCCGGTTCCCTTAGAACACATATAGTCGATGCCGTTCCAGTTTGCACCAGTTACAGTTCCGACCTTGCCGGAGAATCCACCTGAAATACCTTGATTGATCCTTGCCATGAGAGTTAATTTTTGAATTAATTAAACTTAAAGTACCTGAACGATAAAAGAGCGAAATCCCGCTTCTTCCTCGATTCAGAACTAAAGGTAGGCAGCATTAAACGGCAGGTCTAAAAACAGGCAAAACTTGCACTGTTTTGCACTGATTTGCACTTTCGATTTGGACAGATCAATCCAATAAAGCAATCAGAGGATTAATTCATAAACTTGAGGGGAGGTGTTTTTTCAATTTAATACCCAAATTCCTGTTTTCAATACATGGTGATCAGAAAGGTCCGCCAGGAGGCAGATGAATATCAGACTGCTGAAATTATGGATATCTTATGCTGAACCTATTATTTGCATTTGGATTTTTTGATTTATTGACCTATTGATATTAAATATTCATCTGCTGTCATTACTGGTATTTTTGATTCTTTAAAATCCTTTAAATCCCTGGTAATGATGACCTCTTGATCGTATTCCAGGGCAGTATAATATTGTAATCCATCTTCAAAATCCTTAAAGTTATCATCATTTAGCGCCAAATCGATTATTTTATCATTTAGCGGTAATACTTTAATCAAAACACGAAATCGTCTTAATATCCCGCGGGCTTCCTGAGTTGATTTCAACCTCGATAATACATAATTGGTATTGGCAAAAGTCAGTGAACTTATCGAGAGCTCCAATTTTTGTTTATCAGCCAGAGAGAATAATTGTGCAGCACATTTATAAAATGGCTCCCTCTTTGCCAATAAATCGATTACGATATTGGTATCTATCAATATTTTACTCATTTATATTTCTCAATTAAGTAGTCCGTATAGCTTTCTTTGTAGTTAAAATCATTTTCCAGTTCAATTACGCCGCTTAAACTTTCAACTAAAGGAGTAATCTCAATTTTCCTGTCTTTTTTGTCCACTAAGGAAGAAAGATAAGATTCGATCAATCTTGAAAGGCTAATCTGATGAGTCTTCGCATATTCTTTAGCCTGTTCAATTACGTTTTTATCTACGTTCAAAGTCAATTTCGTATCCATGTCTGTTCTTAATTTACGTACAAATATAACCAATCTTCACGTAAGCCCAAATATATTACGTGTTAATATTTATGAATTGCACGTAAATAACATTCTTCTACACTTGCTGGCAACGTTGTAAGTTACAATCATAACCGGATTGCATCTGATTTCCAGTCATAGTACCCGGGTGGATGTCCTCCAAAAGGCGGATAAATTTTGCATCCGATACTTCAATCCGGACAAAGCGTTCCACATAAAGCTATTGCACTAAATGGTTTCTTAAGCAATCGCATTTGCAATTAGCCCGGCTATTATTGCAATAATCATGTTAATTGACGCCATCAATACATAAACAAGCAGCGTAAGACCAAAGGATTTAATCTTTTTGAGTTTATTGAAGAACTGGGCATAACACCAATACATCAATGCAAAGTCTATCAACTGAAATCCAGGCACATAACCCTTCAAGCTATCGGCACTACTGTTATGGAAGAAATATAGTGCCGGAAACAGAAGGAGAGAGATTAACAAAACTAAAGCCCTGTAGTAGGTATTAAGCACAAAATGCTCTGCTAAATTGTAGCCTTGCTTTTTAAAGATCCAATAAGAAGGAATGGTAGTGCTTATAATCATTATCAATGTTGCGTATGCGAAATGATCTAAACTCCAATTGATTACTATTTCATAAACATTCAATACATTTTGTGAGGTATGGATGTTTTCTACATCAAATGATTTTGAAATTAAAAAATGGTAAAGCAAACCATAAATGGTTGCCAATACAATTACAAAGGATAAGGGTTTAAAATAGCGAACCCGCTTTCCGTTTACAAATTCTCTTATGGCATGTCCAGGCCTTATAAGCAGTTGCTTAATGGTGTAAAAGAAACCATTGTCAAGATGGAAAAGCCCATGTTGTAAATCATGTCCTATATGATGCATGTTCAACCTATGTGTGTCTGCCGCTTGTCCGCAATGATTACAAAAGGCACCCTTGAACTGTTGGTTGCAATTTTTACAAATAGTGCTATTCTGCATTCTCTTTATTTAATTTTACGCTGCATTTGTTCAAATGGTTGCTGGCGTCCGCAAATATACGCAGGGCTGCAGCTTCCCGATGAACAATCTGCGAAGTAATGTATTTAGCCCAGGGTACCATGGGTTAAATACCAGTCAACGAAGCAATAGCTGTCCACTTTGGTAAAGAACCAGATTCCACTCATAAAATCAAAAAGACAATTGATAAATTTCCGGAAAATACGAGTTGCTTCAGGGTGGATATCCTCCAAAAGTGGATGAATAGTGCAACCAGAACTGCATGCCAAATTAAGTCCTGTATATTGTGCGCCGTGTTTTTTTCAATTTATCTAAAGTAGTAAAAAACCATTTAAGTTTTTTTACAACATGTAAAATAAGGTATATAATAAGAATTATTCCAAGTTTGTCGTGTATCTCAATGAAAGCCTTTCGCAGCAAAACATCACCCTTCAATAAATCAATAACCCAGGAAATCAACCCTGAAGTGGCAACCAGTATAAAAACAACAGACAAAGTTAATCCCTGTATATTTTTAGCTATGAGCCATTTCATAATTACAACTTTATACCATTTCCAATGCAACGAAATATGAAATATCATTAACAATAAAAACATAAGAATTGAAATCTTATGGAAACCCGACCAGCCATTATAACTTATTCCGAATACATAGTCATCTATTGCAATGTTTCCATGGTTGCCTATGTGATATTCCAATTGTATCAGTAATCCAGAAATAGCTGTTAATAATCCAGAAATAATTAAGCCGATATTAATTATAAACCAATTAAAGTGCTTTTCCATTTTAACTATCCTCGTTTCCCTTGAATAGTTTACTAATAGCACTTGTTTCGCAAATTTTTGCACATTTCAAACAGCCTGTGCAATTACTTACATTTACAAATTTAACATGTCTATGCCACGGCAAATTAATTCTGCCAATTACATTATTTGAACAAACTTCATGGCATTTCCAACATGCTATACATTTTTTAGTCTCAAGTAAAACAAATGCAGTACTTGTTTGCTCTCGTTTGATGAATCCAAGTCTCATGTTCCGGTTATTTTTGAGCAAAACTCATCAAGTGTTAGCATCCAAACGATAACAATTGTTAAGAAATGGGACCTATTTTCTGTTTCTTATTCGGCTAAGCGAAATTGGAGTTATGCCTAAATAGGAAGCGATATAATGTTGCGGAACCCTTTTGATTATTTCAGGATGATTTTTTAGTAATTCTTCGTACCGCTCCTGTGGAGTATCTTTTATCCTTGAAAGGAAAAGCTGGGAATAATTTGTGAATCGTTGAAAAATGAACTCCTGAAAACCCTCCTTAAACTCAGGGTAAAATCGATAAAGTTGCTCAAAATTATCCTTACTCAATGAAAATAAAGTTGAGGGTTCAATACTTTCAATAGTAAATTTGCTTGGTTGATTATTTATAAAACTATCTAATGAAGCAATAGGTTGTCCTTCAAAAAAGAATTGAAAGGTAATATCCTTACCATCTTTATTAAACCACTCACGTAGACATCCTTTTTTTATAAAATATACCCGTGTTGCTATTTCACCTTCATTTAACAGAATCGTTTTGGATGGGATTTCGCTTTCTCTTAAAAGGTCTTTAAATTCTTCCCAATTTGCTCTGTTCGATTTTATTTTATCAATCAAAAGATCAAGCATATTTTATTAAAATTTCAATTTCCAACAGAACTAAAAAGTCATTCTTGATTGTCAGGTATACTTCAATAGAAAGACGCAGTGGCTCTATAACGATTTGGGTGGGTAGAGGCAATAAACAGACAAATAAATAGATTGTATGTTTTTAAAATCTTACTTTTCTAAAAAAATCTTAGTAACCCTGCAATGACCCCCAGAGCCAAATCTTATTTATCTGATCCTGATAGCTATCGGGATGTTTTGGATGCCTCTATTATATAAGATAAATAAGATATAGGTTGCAGGGGTTGATCTTTGTTACAAAATTTGATAAAAAAGTAAGATTCTTAAAAAAATACTGTATTTGTTATTCAAAAAAAAAATTACCCACATCAATCGTCATAGAGCCGACGCAGTTAATTAAACCTGTATCTTTCCTAAAGAATATCTATTTAGTGAGCCTTAAAATTCCATTTCGAATTGTCACTATTCATATCAAACGTTGCAAGTGTCGGTGTGCTATCTCCCGAAGATACCAGAGCTAACTTCTCTTTTGAATTTGGAACTACCTTTGGCATTATCCGGTAGGTTCCATCAGTCAACTGATCGATTTGCCATAATTGTTCCGGGGCGCCGGTAAAGGTTGGAACCGTTATTACTTCACCTTCTGCTGTTGCTGCCAATGCCCGATCAGTTCCTGCGATTACTATTTTATACCAGGGTCCTCCAAGATATCCTCCGGCATCCGGAACAGCTGTAATGGTCCATTTCTGATGCGGACGAAACATGTAATCACCAATTCTTACATCAATATTACCGGTCGGCCAGGTTTTAATAACATCTGCTAATTCCTGTGAGGCAACCGGCTTTATCGGTTCATCAGCATTACGTCCGAATCCGCGCATTCCACCGGCCATTCTTGTAAAATCAACGACCAATTCCAGGGCATATCCTCTTCTCTCCGATTCAATTTCATAGGTTCCTTCTTTGAAATTATCTCCTGCCACCGGCCATTCGTTTTTCCATAATAAAGGACGAATGCCTAATACACTGCGTCCGCCCTGATCTAAATCTGCTTCATAATGGCAAGACAACTTTTGAACTCCATTTTCAAGAACCACACGTCCAAAGTGTCCTGCGCCGTTAACTCTTCCGCCAGCTGCAAGAACCATCTTGCCACCACCTTTTATCATGTCTCGTCCCATGTTGTCAAGGTAAGGACCTGTTACTTTCCTTGAACGGCCAACAACGATGTTATAGGTTGAGTTAGCGCCGTCGCAGCAGGTTCCATGGGTGCCAAGAAGATAATACCAACCATCCTGAAACATCAAATCGGTGGCTTCACAATCAATGGCTATATTTATTGCCTGATTGCCTTCTAAACGCATTCCAGTTTTGGGATCGAGTTCAACAAGCCGAATAAACCCAAAATAGGTGCCGTATGACATCCATAAACGGCCATCAGTTGGATCAAGAAGAAGTCCGGGATCGATTGCATCATTATCTTCCATATTACCGGATGAAGCAACTACGACAGATTCTGTAAACTTAAAATCAGGAGACTTTGGGTCAAGTGTTTTATTCCACATGGTATTTATTTTACCGTCATGTCCGCCTCCCAGTCCGCCACCCGTTGAGCCAAAGGCTATAAGGTAGCGATCACCAATTTTTACTGCATCAGGGGCAGCGCCTCCACCAGGTCTGACGGCACCACCGTTCCATGTCCAGCCGTCTTCGGATATTAATCCGCCTCCACCAGTGCCAAATGTATAATACTTTCCTTCACATTCCATGATTGTTGATGGATCATGTATAAATGGCTTCCCGACCTGTGCGATCACTGTTCCGGTTAACAACACTGATAACAGGGCTGTTGCGCCCAATATTTTAATTCTTATCTTCATAATTTCAATTTCATCTGTTTATATTTTTAACCACATAGTCACATAGGGCACATAGTTTAAATGTCACTTTAAATATTTCTATCTGCTCTATGTGTCTATGTGGTTATTTTTCATTTGCTTATAATCATTCTCTTGTGTGTCAAATTTGGATTGTCATGGACGTTTCTATACCATTGAGTTCTTAAATACAAGGACTGACTAATTTTACTCACAACTAATTGTGATATTTTTTATCGGCTGTCCTTTTTCATCCAGGAAGCGAACACAAAAATCACTCATTCCGGGACCATTGATTACTGCTCCCCGGATGATGTTCTTCCCTTTGTTAAGAGTCAGACGAGTTGAGACACCATCATCCATGACCATGCGTCGGTCTCCTGAAAGAATCACTGCTTCCTTGCCGTTTAGCCACCACATGGATGCAGAATTTGACCCTAATGCCATTCTTACATTCTTCATTTCTTGTGGACTGTTGACAACAGTTACTGCCCAAAAGATTACTCCATAATACTGTTTTCTTAACCCATAAGCGAAACGAAATAATTTGACATTGAAATTTGAGCTTTCCAGGGCATGCCAGCTTAGTTGCTGGTCTGCTACTTTTACCTTTTCTCCATCTTTGGGAAGAACAGTAAACTGGTTTGGAAAATACTCGGTTGCAAATGCTGTCCTGATATAGCTATCTGTAAAAACAGTATTGCCACGGTTGGGTTTGTTAATGGGTTCCAGGAGTAACCAACGTTGAATGAATCCTTCAGCATCCGGCGTCTTTTTCTTGCTTGTGGCCGGAGTAAAGTATGGTGCGATGGTTCGAGCAGTATCGATTTGGGCGGTATCCTCAATTTTGCCCGTTGATTTAAAGGAACTTCCCTGTAATCCTAATCCTAACAAAATGATAAAGCCCACCGCCGGCAAAAATGTTTTGTGTTTAATGTTCATAGTTGATCTTTACAGTGTTTACTGTTGTTGAAAAATATGTATTGTTGTTTACAAACCTACAAAAAGAATTTTCGTTTTGTATTACCTGGCTAATAAATATTGCAACTAAATAATAATGGGAAAAGCAGTTTGCAGGTATATAAATATCGGGGTTATTATATTTACCTGTCATTTTTAAAGTTATCTATTTCCTTAATAAAATCCATGGCTTGAATGACTGAATAAAAACCATATCCGCTCATGAAATTCCGAACCCGCTTTTTGTTTAAATTCGTATAATTTATACTTCTGAACAACCATATGGCTAACCAGGTAGTTAATCCGGTAAAAAGAATTTGAACAATCCAAAAAATTATGCTCCCATGTACTATCAGTTCATAACTGAGATACCATGTTGTATAAAACGGAAGCTGTAACCATAGAATACGAACAGAATTCATGATAGAGAATTGCAATGTAGCCATTTTCCGTTGTGTAATTGTAATACTTTCGCTGTTGTTTATCTGTTTAATGGTGAAAATGTCTTTTATATATAAAAATACTGCAAGACCTGTACTGAGCAAAATCATACTAATAGAACCCACGAAAAAAAATTTACCTACCGACCCGGGAGAGTAAAGAACACTAAAATAAATAAGCATGAACATAAAGGAAATCCATCCCAAACCTAACACAATCCCAATTGTTTTAGGAAACAATAATAATCTAAGTTTTGATTTTGCCTTCTTTATTTGTATCGTTTCAAAAGACTGATCGTTCATGTCTAAAAAAGTCTCCATCTCGTTGGTAGGAGAATTCCATATTCCTTTTAAATATTCGTCTTCCATTTCTCTAATTTTTAAAGTTTAGAATCTTTTGTTTTAACTTATCTTTTATACGACTAATCTTTGTGGCAACATTCGTTTCCGTAATGCCTAAGATTTCAGCTATTTCCTTATAGCTTTTTGCTTCTAAAAAGAGAATTATCAATGCCCTGTCAAGTTCTTTCAACTCATTAATGCATTTTTGTAATAGCTTCCTGGTTTTTTCATATTCATTTTCATAATCAGCATTTTCGTATTCATTGTCTTCAATATCGATCAGATTTTCCGTGAAGGAAACTAATGCGTTTGCACTTTTGCGCTTTCGGTAAAAAGATATTGCTACATTCAAGGCAACCCTGTACATCCAGGTGGAAAATTTTTGTTCGGCATGAAAAGTTTTACCAGATCTCCATAGCTGATAAATAATTTCCTGGGCTAAATCTTCCCTGTCTTCCCTGTCATGACAATACGAATTGCATATTTTAAATACAATTCTCTTATTCTCTTGAATGAGCTTTATTAACTCTTTTTTGTTATTTTGTTTATCCATTACTGTCAAATAACGTTCTTTTAATAATTATTCGCAACATGGTTAAGAAAATCACAATTTTATCAATTAATTTGATTGGCGGGAAAATCTCTGGCATTGCAGGCAACGTATGGTGCTATGAGCATTCGGATCGCTTCTCGATCAAAATACCCCAAAGCTTGATGTGAGATTGAAAGCTAAATAACCGTATAAACCCCGCCATTGCTTATGAGCGTTTGTTAGCGGATCATTGTTTTTATCAATTTTTGTCATTTCAATCCTCAATTGCCTCAATACCAAGCTCCTTTGCTCGCTGAACACTATCTTTCATTGCTTTGACTTTTTCTGGTGAGTGTCCATGCCAAATAGTAATCTCGCCAACAACTTTAAACGGATATTTTGAGCGGTAAGACTTTGTTGGATTACCTGGGAATTTTTTGTCAGTTAAATTAGGGTTATCCTCAATTGTACCTGTTGGCTCAACTAAATATATTCTTTCACGTTTTTCACCTAATGCAAGTTCAGCTCCCCAAATTGCTGCATCTAAGGTTGCTGTCAGATAGATATATTTTGCGTTTTTTCTTTGTCCAAAGTTTGAGTTAAGACCAATTTCGATAAAGTCACCAATCTTTAGGTCAGCCTTTGTCCCGTGGAAGAATGTCTGAGCAAAAGGGCTTTCATTGTTCATTTTTTTACCTCCTTTTTAATCTATTTTATTTTGGAACGATATCTCATATAACTACCGAAAATCAAAGCCAGCAATAAGACAATGAATATAGTTAAACCTGGTTGAGATTGGGGGTGCGCTACCATATTCAGATATATTGCCAATCCCTCTATTATAATAATCAAAACAACTGTTAATGCAAGATTCGGTTTCCTTATCATTTTCTTTTTTTGAGTTGTAATTATACATTAAGCGCTAACGATGTGTATAAGTTTTTGTTGGCGAGCAATGGAGCGCTTCATTATCAAGGCATACAAAGCTTTTATAGTTGCAATGCTTTTAATATTGGTACCTCCACCCAATAAAATTAATATGATTTTGTTTAAAGTTTTCTATTTCGGCTGTTTTTCAAATACTATATCTTTTCTTTACAAATGCGAACCATTGATTAGTAAACTCTTCGTCATCCATATTCAATATCTTCGAAATTTTCACCTAAGAACAAATATAGTTAATAACGCTGAACTCCCTGCCCCACTTACCCCCAATTACATTTGAGCCTATATTGGTAACTGTTTATCATTTATTTCTTTCTTAAACGAATATTCATCACTATTACTTACTTGCTGTCATGTTCATCAAGGAATCGAAGTGCTGTAGAAATAAATGGAACCGTGGAATCAAAAACAGGCACATGTTCGCCGCCAGGAATAATCCATAACTCTGCATTTGGTATAGAAAGGGAAAGGTTTACTGGAATCTCAACGGGAAAAAAGTTATCGCGATCACCGTGTACAATGAGCGTACGAGCTGTAATGGTTGATAAACTTTTTGCATTGAAATTCATATCGTCGTAGTTTTCATGTAAAGCATTGAACTGTATAATGAGTTGACGAATCTGTTCATCACCACGTTTTGCACACTCCCGATACATTTCCTGCACTTGTTGGGGCATAGTGACAAACGATGCTCTGCGCATAATAGCCCTTGCCTGATCAGGGAAATGGGTAGTTGCACTAATTATTACCATTGAGTCGATGCGATTGGGTTGACTCGTTGCCATGTGCAGCAACGTCATCCCGCCGGAACTCATTCCCATAGCCGAGAATTGATCAATTCCCAACTTTTCGAGCAAGAGGAACACGTCACTGGCCGCTTCCCCATGTGTGAATTTGTTCTCAGGATTGGTGGAGTATCCATGGCCCCGCAGATCCACGACAATCAACCGATGGTGCTCTGAGAGCCTGGCGGTAAAGGGATGCCAGTTCTGTGAGCAACCGCCAAACCCATGCAAGAGCAACAATGGCTTTCCGAATCCATACTCCTCGTAGTACATTTCGATGTTGTTGATTTGAACAGTATGCCCGGGAGCAGATATCTGTTTAGGAGCGTATGTCGGTTTCATGGTTGTCTCACATAGTAAATGGTTGTCAACGCTCAGGTATAAACCTGGTAAGGGTTTCGAATCAATTCATTATCCGATAACCGATTAGTTGGTCTATTGTAATTAATTCCATTTTAGCACATCAGCCTGCATTATATTCATACAATGTTAGCAGTTTGTAGTTTATTGTCCTCCAGGCTCATAATAAAGCGTTATTGCACCAGAGCTAAAGGTTTTAGTCTTTGTGAGTTTAAGAATAGTCCTGTCGTTTATGTTTTCAAATAAGGACAAACCGCTTCCTGCAATAACAGGGTGAACACAAAGTTGGAATTCATCAATCAAATTTAGTTTCAATAGTTGTATTATTATACTCCTGCTGCCAGCTAAAATATTACCTCTCCCGAGTCCTCGGGATTGCTTAAGCTCTAAAACCATTTCTTCAAGAGATTTATTTGATAATTCAGCACTGTCCCATTCTGTATTCTTCAATGTATGCGAAAAGACAATCTTTGGAATTTTGTCTATAGCAATAGCAAAGTCGTCCATCGATTTTTCTCCTGAAGGATTTTTTAGCAGAGTTTGCCAATATTGCATGAGTTGGTAAGTTATCCTTCCATATAGAATTACGTCGGCGTTATCTAACAATTCAGCGTAATGTTTATGGATTTCTTCATCTGGCAGGCCTGCCGTATGATCGCAAAACCCGTCAATTGTCATATTGATTGCTGCAACTAGTTTTCTCATTTTTTGTTTTTTAATTGTCCGTCCTTTGATTATTTGAGGTGTGTCGCTTTACGATGACAATTAACGTATTTTGGTATAAAATGTTGGGATTTCATGGCGATGAAACAGTCAACTTATAAATTCCTTTCCATCAGGTGAATTACTTGAAAAACTACCTAAATCCCAAAGTTTTATGACCGGGTGTATTACAAAGTAAATTATTCAATTCCAATCAATTCAAGTCTTTTGCTGTTAAAATCACTTAATCTAAAATACACTGAAATCTTATCCTTTGTCAGTATTTTAGAAATCAAATCATTCATGTGTTTTGAGTAATATAAATTGTAATCTGTACCGTCAAGAGTCAGTTTTATTTTAAAATCATCAGAGAATTGAGGGTCTGTATCAATTGCATATTTGTATTTTGTATCGCCGGTCGTATTTGAATGCTGAATTTTAAAAATCTTTCCATTTTCAATATTTGAAAGTTTATCAGGCTTGTACGATTTCCAATCAACATCAATCACTTTTGCTTTAATCAAATCAATTGCTTTATTCACTCCATTATAAAATTCTCCCTTTTTAAAATAGGGTAGCATCTGGTCTATAATCTGCCTGGATTGGTTATCTGTAATTATCCATTCAAGTCCATATCCGTTTAAAATCTGAAGTCTACTGTCATTTTTTGAGAGTAGAATTGTTATTCCGTTGTTTAATCCTTTTTTCCCGGTTGGATATCTAAGTGATAAATCTTTCCCATAATCTATTGGCGTCTTACCACCTAAATCCATTGTTGTAAATATGAATATCTCAACAGAACTATTATCTTTTAAAATTTGCAATCTACTTGCTAATTCAGATTTTTCGATGTCATTAAAAAAAGCTCCATTATCAATAATCAATTGACTTTTAACTGTCATGCTGAATAAAATCAGCATTATAAATGTTGTAATATGTCTCATAAATGTTCTATTTTATATTGCTAACGTAAGAAGCTATCCACTGAAGCGGATTCCAATCAATTTCCTGACATTCCATAGTCCTCAGCATTGAGCGGAAAGACATACACTGAAAACCAGTACTACAGCATTTGTGGATAGCTAATGTTGTCTGCCGATAAATATTTCAATTCGTAATTTGTACTACGACCTCCTTGTTCACTTTTTATCATTATTCCTTTTTCAATTAAATCCTGAATGTCACGCAAAGCTGTATCCTGTGAGCATTTTCCAATCTTTGCCCATTTCGTGGTATTTAACACTCCTTCAAAATCGTCCATTAGCATATTCAGTATTTTTCTTTGCCTGTCATTTATGCTGATATCTGAGTGTTTTAACCAGAAATGGTGTTTAAAAATTATTTTCTCAAAAAGCTTTTCTGAATTTTCAATGGCATGCAACAAACAATTTAAAAACCATTCGAGCCAGTTTGTGATATCTAATCCACTTTTTTGAGTCTTTTCCAACAGGTCATAATAGGAATTGCGTTCTTTCCGTATTTGAGTAGACATACTATAAAACCGATATGATTGTTCGTCAGAACGTGCAAGTAATAGTTCACTTAGCGCTCTTGAAATTCTTCCGTTTCCATCTTCAAAAGGGTGAATTGTTACAAACCACAAATGTGCAATGCCTGCTTTCATTACCAGGTCTGTATTTTGCTCCAAATTAAACCAATCCAGGAAAATCCGCATTTCATTTTCAATTTGCGCTGCCGATGGTGCCTGGTAATGAACTTTTTCTTTTCCCGGCGCACCAGAAACAACCTGCATAGGTCCTTTTGAATCGCCACGCCACTGTCCTGTAATGATTTTATACTGTCCACTTTGTCTGGTTGGGAAAAGTGATGCATGCCAGGAAAAAAGTCGCTCTTTATTCAATTCTTTGTTGAAGTTCTTTGTTGCATCAATCATCAAATCAACTATTCCGTCAACATTACGTTCAGAATAAACTAATCCTGAGATATCCAATCCTAATCGTCTTGCGATTGAAGACCTTACTTGTTCCCTGTTAAGAATTTCACCCTCTATTTCTGTCGATTTAATAATCTCCTGGGTTAATATTTCAAGATTTGCCTCGTTGCGAAGTTCAAACCCCAAAGCTCCCATTTTCCCAATTAGCCTGCCCTGACGGTTTCTTACATACGAAAGCAAAGGCAAAAGTTTCTCGCTATTCCATTCAAAGATTGGCCAGTTTTGATTACTGTAGATATACATATCCTTCTTTCTCCGCTATTTGTGCGTCTAAAATAGCGTTTATTCTCCGCATGACAAAATTATCTCCGCATAAAATGCAAACAAAATGTTGTTTATTCTCCGCATTTTAGCTTTCCTCATCCCCAACACCAATGCAGAAAGCTATCCCTGGAAGCGGATTACGGATAGCTGTATTGTCTGCAGCTTTCCTTTTTCGGCTGTTCCTCAAATACCATATTTTTTCTTTACAAATGCAAACCATTGCCTGATAAACTCATCATCAGTCATGTTCAAAGTCTGCTGAATGTTTCCATTATTTTTAATTAGTGCGTTTAATACGGCATTCCCTTTAATTTCAACAAGATATTCAGCTATAAAATATCCAACTTCATAAACGTACGATTTTGACAAGTCATTTAGTTCGTTAAGTGTTGGAGGTTTTTGACTGATAAAAGATGAAAGATGTCGTGGATCAGACGTTTGACGTGACTCATAAATAGCGACAGCTTCCCACAGCCAACGTGGTTTATTTGGAATGGTCGGATTGATATGTCCCGAAACACAGTGAGCAAACTCATGAATGGTATTCCTTATCATCGTTTGGTAATCTTCGGTTGGAACATTTGGGGAGAGCATATGAATTGCTGAATCGGGGTGCGTAATTCCATTTACCCATTCAGGAACTTTCGGGCCAAAATTCATTGCTTTGCGGAAATTTTCTGTATCGGTATAATAATGGATGCTTACAATCTGAAGCTCCGAAGATTGGAGGTCTGTAATTATCCGCGTATAATTATTCTCTACACTGTCTGCAATTTCCTTGATGTTCTGATCATCCAATTTAGTGTAGAATATTTTAAAATGTTTGGTCTTATAAATCTGGGCTTCCAAACTTGTACAACAGAGTATCAAAAGTATCGCAGTAATGAATTTCATAGCTTATGTTTGTCAATTATAGTTTAAACGGGTTTGACTAAAAGTTGCACACTACGTTGGAAGATACCCCAAGAGGCAGATTGCGGGTCTCGAATCCATGGGATCAAACCGGTAAGCTGCTTGAGCGGAAAGATACCCATCGAAAACCACTACGACCGAACTTGTCGGATAACTATTGTTATGCTATAGGCATTAATTCTAATTATTATAAAGTTTTCTATTTCTCTTCTCCCAATAATCACTCAAATGAATACGAGTCTTAAAAATTAATTCTATTATTTCCTTTAGCGAATCCTCCGAAAACTGAACATATTCTTGTTCCATTCCATTAGCTGAAATTTTTAAGTTTACGTACGTGTATCCATCATCATCAGTATTTTCCCAATCTGCATGAACTACTAAATTGCGAAGGCGTCCTGTTTCTTTTAAATTAGAAATTAAATTATCGTATTCATCTATCTTTATGTCGCCATTGATATGCAAATCGTCACTAAACCTTTTAAATAAATCAACTTTTGTGGAATAGTTCATTTTATGTAATACAATTAGTCCAGTAGAGTCTGTCCTGTCAGTGAAAATCTCGCATATTATCCCATCAAGAGTTTTTTCCAAACCATTAAAGTACATAACAATCAGTCCTATTAGAGGAAGAGAGCTGTCTAAATATTCTTCAGCTTTTTCTTCATCTTCTATGTCATGGTATAAGTGTTGTTCAAATATCTTCTTTTTCTGTTTCATCATAGTTATTTTTGCTTACCCCTAACATAGGAAGCTATATGCAGAGGCGGATTGCGGGCAACTTCCTATCAAGCCGAAAAGTTGCCCGAGCGGCAAGATACACACCGAAAACCACTGCTGCCGAACTTGCCGGATAGCTGAAGTTATTATGCACAGTTATTCTATCTCTTTTCATCTCCAAATTCATTGAAATATTTATTCCTTCTAAATCTGTCAATATTCGAAACATTTTCATTTTCAGAAATCAGTTTTTTCAAAGAATCAAGTCTTGAAATTAATTCAGCTCTTTCTTCTTGTAACTCAGCATCGTGGATGCCAATACTATGCAAATATTCACTTGTCTCATCACTTCTCATTGAATCCTTAAATATTTTCTCACTTTCTTGTCTCAACATAAAGATTTTTGAGTTTACTGCATTAATTTTATTTGACAGATAATTCATTTCATCTTTAGCCTTTATTTCAATGTCAAACCGTCTATTTTCATGTGATTTAATTCTTTTCAATTCCTCTAATTCAGCCTTTTTCATTGTTTGTATTTCTTCTAAGGCTTGTTGATTGATTTTCTCTTTAAGTAATGATTGACCATAACTTAAAAATCGTTCTGAAGAATACATATGGAAATCGACATTTGCTTCTTTTTTAATTTCTTCAATAAGTTCTTGTCTTGGTCCCATATTCCTACCATCTTTTATTTTCCACCACCAATCAGTCTTTCTTTTGAAAATTCCGGAGCAAACTGAACCACTATTCCGGGGCAAACTGAACCAAATGTTAAAAGATGGATTTGCAAATCAAATATAGTTTAATTGTTGATACTTTTCTTTCTAAGTGATTCTCCTT
>TBL_comb47_HYPODRAFT_10004249_pt1 | contig 16549 bp, 12 predicted proteins | sample TroBogypolimnion_40_FD_10682 | JGI IMG/M metagenome (IMG submission 10682)
TTGCGGGCTGCCAGGGCCGCCACCGGCCATCGCCAGTGCTCGACGCTCCCACCACAGTAAGGCCCGCTGGCGGCCTTCCTGGATGGCCTGCTGGAACTCTTCGTGGTCATGCTGCCACTGGTAAAGGCAACGGGCCGAAATACCTACCGACGCCGCAGCAGCCTCTGCAGACAGGCCATCGGACATGGCGTCGATCATCTGTCCGCCGAATTCGGGACGATACAGTGTTGGGCGACCGCCGGGGTGTTTGGGTGCTGTTTTCATGTGGGAAATACTACCACGGAGCGCCGGTAGGTTAAAGGACAACGTCTTGGCGCTGTGACCTGCAATGCCGTGAGCTCGACGTTTGGTGCATCGTGTGCGGCATGGCGTCGCCAGCGTTGTCAGTGGTGGCTGCTGGCTGCTGGCTGCTGGCTGTGGGCCCGCAACTTCGGGATGGTAACTACGCTCGCCACTTGTTACGCATCGCGCTGCTCATGTCGTGTTCGTGGCACAACCCTGGCACAGTCATGCCGCCATCGGCTTGACGAAGGATTGAAAGGATATGCGGGTCGCTTTATCGGCTTGTCTTCATACGAAATCTCCTCGTGCATCTTGCCGAGAAAATTCTACTCGTGAAGCCCCCTAAATTCCGGGGGGATTACCGGAGCAACAATACGTGGCGGCGCAAGAGCAACCGAACTTTCGTCACTCATCCAATCCTGATCGGCTGCGCCTTGCGGGGCAGCTTGCCCGTTAACCTTTAGGCCCCAATACCTAAAAATATCAGCTTCAGAATATCCAGCTTTTATCGCGGCGGAAAATTTTGGCCCCCATGCCGGCGATTGCTTTAGATAATTGGCAATTTCTACGTCCGAATAACCGGCATTGCGGGCAGCCGCAATTTTGTCGGCAATCGCGCTAGATGGAGCATTACCAAACGGATTGGCTTCAGGTGCCTGCGCTGCGGGCGTGGGCGCGAAGGATCCATAAGACGCAATATTAGAAAGTTTGCTAGAAGGCGATGTTGATGGAGTAGCGTTATCGCTGCGTAGAATTTTAGGTGCGGTTTGTGCCCATCTTTCCAAGTCACCTCCTTCCCAGAGTATACCGTAAATTATCGTCACACCGGCAAGCAAAGTCAGAACAAAATGCAATAAAAACTTGCGTGGTCGGTTTGATGGACCGGCTGGTGCAGTATGGGCAGGTGCCGCCTTGGGTGCCGAATATTGGCCAGTGGTGGGCCGGGGCTTTACCGGCTTCGGGCGAGGCTGCGTGCCGCGATACTGAAGGACTAGGCATGCGGGGCAGGATTTGTCACGAAAGCGTATGTGCTCCACCTCGCCCGGGCGGTTGCTACACCGCGCAAGAAGTTTTTGCGTCAGAATTTTGTCAAAATGCTGCTTCCATTCGGTGGAAGTTGGACGCGTGTTGCCTTCAACAAAGGCCCGATCAAGAAGAAATCGTGTTTCGTCCAGCCACGTGTCGTGCAAGCTCTGGGGCCGAGGGATAATTCGCGGATTCGGAGTTATACCATGCGGGTATAGGCCCAAGGCAGCCTTGTCATCGTTGGTTGGTGCATTGAAGTTGGGGTCTTTGATGATGCCCTGGAATGGATGTATGCCGTTGTTCAGCATTTGGAAGATCATCACTGCGAGGGCGTATTCGTCCTGCTCAACCCCAATCGGGGCATTGCGGTTCGTCCGTCGCGTGATTTCTGGTGCTACGTAGTCCGGCGAAACCATAGTCGATTGAAAGCGCTTGGCGCCGCCCGGTTCGCCGATGGTAAATCCGTCGCAATCGAGGAAAGTGACGATGTTTGTGCCTTCAAAAACACGAACGTTTTGGGGTTTTAGGTCGACGAAGATATGCCCCGCCTTATGGAGTTCCTCGATAGATTCAGATAGATTTTTGAGTATTTCGATTTTAAACGACAGCGCCTTGCTTTCTGCACTCTTCAGTTGCTTGGATAAATTGTGATCAAAGAAGTAATCGAGTGTTTTTGATTTTGCGGCATCTATGACAGGCATCGCATAGCCAACGCTGGAGTTGGCTGATGGTTCCTTTGCTTTTGTCACAGCGAGCGGCCAGGCGTAACGCGGATATTTGACGCCGGCGAATTCTCTGACCGCTTCAGCCGGAGGGTTCGCGATCATGAAATCAATCTTCGCTGCCTCGAAGGCTGAAGGATCGGTATAAATCTTGATAGCATAATCCTGCTGTCCGATGCGCTCACGATATACGGACGCGATGCCGCCGCTACCAAGGCTTTCTTTCAGAAGGAAGTTTGCCTCTTTCGTGCCATTGAGGGCCGGGCTGATTGAAAACTGCACCATCTTCAGCCCGGGGGGTTAGCAGCAGCGTGTCCCTGTGGGACCAGAGAATCCGGCTCAAGATGCTCAGTTTTGGGTTTGCCCTGTTGCGTCGTGGCTGGACTTCTCAAACTGGCTAACGCTATTCCCAATTCCCAAGCCAAAACGGAAACAATGCCCAGACCCAACGCGAAGAAGCCAAGGATTGCAATGCGCCTGATCTGCCGTGAATAGAATTTTTGGGCAGGTTGTGGAGCATTCCAGGTCGAAGTGGGGACGGGTTGCACGTTGGGAATGCTGTAAGGTTCCGATGGCCGCGTTGGCGCCGGTTCTGCATCTGCAACCGGAAGATTTTTAGCGTTTGGTGACGCCGCGACGGCAAACGGTGCTTGGTGCAAAGACAGCGAACCACCACGCACCAGGACAGCAAGCGTTTTATCGTCACCAGTTATCTTGGCAAAGACTGGGTCTGACAAGAACTGCTCGATCAATGATGACGGCGAACTGTCACTATGCCTAAGTTCCTGAAAAAGGAATGGCATGAAGTTAGGCTTGATTTCGTTTTTTGCGGTAAGGGCTAGAGCGGCACCGCCGTCTGTCGCCAGCGCGATCCATTCCAGTAAAGGTAATGGCGAAATGCGGAGATGCTTTACCCAACTAGCCTCGGTGATAAAGAAGGTTTCATTCGCATATTCACCGTTTTCAGGCTCTGACAGGAACCAGTCCGCGTTTATGAATGATTTGCCATCCTCTTCGCTTAAGCGGCCGCCAAAAATCGCGCCGTCACCGATATGCACGCACACGCCACCATCAGGGCCGACAAGCACGGCCAGCAGAGTGGTGTGGTAGTCGCGTAGATCGTCCTGACGGGCAACGTTCCGCAACTCCTGACGGATATGGACGACACCTTCAATTAGTGCGTCATTGATCCAAGCACCCGGTGCCCGATGCTCAAGTTCCTCGGCGACTTTCATCAGTCGATCGGCATAGCTTTGAGCGGCGAGTTCAGCGCCTTTCTTGCTATATCTGGCACTACCCGCGCCGTCGCACACCACAGCGCCCGTCCATCTGCCGGAGGGTGATGTGCGAACAACATGTGCGTCTTGGCATGGCGTGTGATCGAATTCATGCGAAGAACCCGTGACGCTCGCCGCGCCATGCAGTGTCCAACCCACCGCCATGCTCATAACCCTTCTGGCAAGATGCTTCGACTTATCAAATTAATCAGATGCCGACGTTGCGCCACGGGTCAGTCGGCGGAAGTTTCACGTCATCCCCTGGTCGGCTTTTGGCCGCTGCACTGAGGCTACCTGTTAGCCAAACGAAGAGTTCACGGAACTTTAGACCTTCCAGGGTAATCGGCGGCCGATGGCTCAGTTGGCTCATTTTTTGGATGTTGGCGCCCTGCACTGCAATCGGAAAAACTTCAACTTTCTTTTGCTGCTGGGCGCCGATTGTTTCCTGCACTGCTTGTTGCCAGAGGGGATCAGGACTGGTCGGCTCGCCGTCAGATATCACAAACATCCATGGGCGGGTGTAGGAAATGCCGGCGGCACGTAGTTCTTGTTTGCCACGCTCGATCGTCTCGTGTGCCAGCAAAATGCCTTCTGCTAGCGGTGTGCCACCTGACGCGACCAGCTTGAAGGCTTCGAAATTGGTGCAATCAGTCCAATCTAGCAGCAGACTGGCATTGTTGTTGGGACCGCCGACGCAGATGATCGCTACTTGCACTCTTGTAAGAGCGGCCGGATCTGCTTTCAGGCTGTTCTCAAATTCGACAAGACCGGCATTCAGTTCATCGATAGCGACAACGCCAGAGTGCGAATTATAGCCCATCGATCCTGAGGCATCCAACACAAGCACGCACGGCGTGCGCTGGTTCGGGTTGTTTAAGTAATCTACGGTCATGTCGAGCAGGCCTCCCGGGTTCAGATCAAGCCGTCGGCGTTTAGCCGATTAAGCTGTGTGTTTAACGTGGAGCCACATGATCAGCCAGCCGGCTTTATCACGGACGTTGGGCGAGCTTCCTTAGCGCTGCTACGCGGCGCGTTAACCTGGGGTGCGTACGGAAAATCTCGGTTAAGAAACCGAAGATGGGGGGCACCATGCGTTCCTGGTCGATGAATGCGTCACAACTCATGCGCTGGTTCATGCGGCTACATCCGCACGCAAGCATTTGGATCGCGGTTTCAGATGCGACTGGGTTTTTCGACAAATAGCTGCCAATGGCGTCGCAAGTCAGTTCCCGTGATCGTGAGTAGGCGCGGCCTAGGAACGGCACTAGATACGCGGGTAGCTTGAGGATGTTCAGCCAAAGGTTCAGGTGGCCGGCTGCGTGGTGCCCGAGTTCATGGCCAATAACAAATTTGACCTGCTCGTCGTCATTAGCTTCGACCAGCGCAGATGTCAGAAAAACGTAAGAGCCTCCGAGTAGGCGGCGTGCAAACGCGTTAAACATTCCGTTAGAGTTGTATAGGAACGCTGTTGGTGTACTTCGCATCCCAAGTTCGTTCGCGCCGGTAACCACCATGGTATGTAGTTCAGGAAATTGACGCGGCCCCAATAGGATCATGTTGCCAAACGCCGTGGCACGGAAAGCAGCCACTGAAATCAGATATCCGATTAACGCGATAACTGCATAGAGCCCCAGAAGCGCGAGGCTTGCCAACGCTTGTGGGGCCATGACAGTGACCCAAATACCAAGCAGTGCACAAAGCCAGCCGACAATCCCAAAGGCGAACATCATAACTTGGTAAAGTTTCTCCTTCGGGTTTCGGAAGGTGTCAACGACGCTTCGGCCATGTGGCAATTGATATGGCTGCGCCGGAGAATGGAAGGCCGTATGATTGTGCCTTTGCGGCTGCTGACCCGTTGGGGTGGCCATCGTCTGCTGTGTCTGCTGTGTCTGCTGTGTTGGCTGGGACTGCGGCGGGACGGCTGCTGATGGGGGGCTAGGCCCGAACACTGACGCACCACAATTCACGCAGAATTGGAGCCTAGATGGCGATTCTGTCCCACATGACTGGCAAAATTTTGATGTCACGCACCGATCCCTTTTTTTAACAACTAGTCTTTGTGGCGTTTGTTGGCAGGCGACGAACTTCTGATCGACTTAAGCAGCCCGTCAATGAATTTGCCAGTGGTTGGTGCCGAATTGCGGCGCTCGAGCGTCCCGTGCGCATGAGGACAAGCACCACGTCGGCAAGGATGCTGACGTCGGCTGCTCCGGAAACTACTACGAAATTCAGGACCAGTGACCCGTTGATGTCCACGGGAACCTTGAACGTGCTGCCTTCCTTGTCGAGCGATGCGGTCCCGTGGCGTGGCGTAGGATTTGACGTTGACGAGGGTGCAAAATTTGAAGGCATGGGTTTTATTGTGGCAACCCACAGTGCTGTGGTTTGGCTATACGGCGGCGATTTCCCTTTTGCGAGGGGATCTGACGTTGTGTCTGGCGGCCTGCCCGGCCTTGAGGGTCGGCGACCGAGGATTGGCTTTGAGACGGCGGAAGCCTTAGGAGGCTTCTAGCCTGGCGGCCGCCAGATCGGGTAACGCTGATCTATAACCATCGCGGCACGACCGTCCAGCACATCAACGAAGGCAAGAATGCGATCACCTGGACGCGCCTGAGCGCGAGGCTTCTAACGATACGCTGGGAAGGTTCAATCGGGTGAAGCTGCTGTTTGGGCTTGGGCGGGTGTTCTGAGGGCAGTGGCGCTCGCAGTTATTTCCGGGCGTCGTTGGCGAACTGCTGAAGGCTGCTACAGCGAACCTGACGGCTTCCGCCGCCGCTGGACGTAACCTCGCATATTCATGAACGAAGTTTACTAAGGCCGGATACCATGACAAGCCGATAGCGACGGATGCAAATTTGCGCTGGCGGCCGTATTGGTCCGATGCTGGGAGATCCGACCTCCTTCACAATGACTCTCAGAAGTCCGTATGCGGGTGTTTGGCTTTTCCGCAGGACCGGAGAATAACCCGGGCGAGCCAAGCCCCGCGTAGCGCCTTCCTGCGGGTCGCACGGATGGGGTTGTTGTGATCTGTGTGGTTCGTGGATGGGGAACCGACAACGTCATCGACGGACAAGCAGCACACTTCGATAGCTGTGCAAGCCCTTTCTCGTTTTTTGGTGATCGTTGACCTTGCTGCGTTACGACGGGTCAGTCTGGGTCTCATGAATAGGTTGGCTTACGGTTTAGTGTGAAACCGAGCAGGTGGGGTCGAGCAGCCACCGTCCGGACTTGTCGATGCGGCCCCGCTTCTCGCTGATTTTGACGTCAGCGAGACCATCGCTGAACCCCGAGGCGTCATCGAATTGCGGGTTGATAATTACCCGTCCGGTCTTGTCGATGAAGCCCCACTTCCCACCGATTTTGACCGCAGAGAGACCGTCGCTGAACTCGTAAGCTTGGTCGAATTGCGGGTTGATCACAAACCGTCCGATCTTGTCGATGAAGCCCCACTTCCCGCCGATATCGACCGCAGCGAGACCGTCGCTGAACGGGTAGGCTCCTTCGAATTGCTGGTTGATGACTACCTGTCCGGTTTTGTCGATGAAGCTCCACTTCCCGCCGATTTTGACTTCAGCGAGACCTTCGTGGAGCGCCCCGACGAGATCGAATTGCGGGTTGATAACAAAGCGTCCGGTCTTGTCGATTAAGCCCCACTTCTCGCCGATTTTGACCACAGAGAGACCATCGCGGAACCCCCAGGCTCCTTCGAATTGCGGGTTAATAACCACCCGTCCGGTCTTGTCGATGAAGCCCCACTTCCCGCCGATTTTGACTTCAGCGAGACCGTCGTCGAACTCCCCGGCGAAATCGAATTGCGGGTTGATAACAAAGCGTCCGGTCTTGTCGATGAAGCCCCATTTCTCGCCGATTTTGACCACAGAGAGACCATCGCGGAACCCCCAGGCTCCTTCGAATTGCGGGTTAATAACCACCCGTCCGGTCTTGTCGATGAAGCCCAACTTCTCGCCGATTTTGACCACAGAGAGACCATCGCTGAACCCGTAAATTTGTTGTAATTGCGGATTGATAACAAAGCGTCCTGTCTTGTCGATGAAGCCCCACTTCCCACCGATTTCGACCGCAGCGAGACCGTCGGCAAACCCCGCAGCGAAATCAAATAGGGGTTCAATCGCCCAACAGTGGTCAGAATTGACATAACCAACTTTGCCGTCGCTGCGTTGAAAAACGCTTAGCACCTCTTCGGCATGGGCGGACTGTAGGCCCAATGCCAACATCCCGAGGGTAACCAGAACCAATTTATTGAAGCGCCTCATGTAGTACCCTCTCCAGCACCAGCACGCTCTGGATGTCATCCATTACCTAACCTGTAAACCGGCCCAGCGAGGATTGCCACAATCACCGACCTAACCCGGCAGAGCATGCACAGGAGTATCCAGGAACATCGCCCTGGCGCAGCTCGGAAGGGAGGATTTGCGTGCTTTTCCTTAGCCAGCCAGTTCCATAGCAGCGCGCATCATGGTGTCATTCACGTCGATATAGGCCTGTGTAACGCGGATATCACGGTGGCCTGGTAACCCCCCCCCCCGTTTCTAACGGAGACCGGTCTTAGCACTCACGCGACCATATCCAGTTTCTGTGCGGGTGTAACGCCGCCGATGCTCATGTTCGGGCGATCGTGGTTGTATGTCCAGAGCCATCGTGTGGCTAAGGCCCGTGCCTTTATAGTTTCAATGATTTGTTGATCTAGCCACCCAAGTCAGTTCGCCGGCATCATACAAGGCAGCAGCGAGGCCCTGTATACGCTGGCTATCGTGCAGGCGTTCAACCCATCGTGGTGGGATAGCTGAGAAGCCCCATACAGCTCCGGCGATTTGCCCTGCAACAGCGGCGACCGTGTCGGCATCATTGCCTAGATTGGCGGCGGTCAGGATCGCCTCTTCGAAGTTGGCTGATCGTTTGCACGCCCAATAGGCTGCTTCCAACGTGTGGACGACATAGCCGGAGGATGAGATTTCAGCTTCGCTGCGATTGATGGACGCGCCTTGTCCGACTGCACGGATCAGCGGCGGCCAACGATCATCATCAACGAATATAGATTCCCAGCCGTCGCCGCCAATTGCGCGGCAAAGGACGCGCGTAAGGAGAGAACAACCGGCCACAGCTTCAGCAGCACCATGGGTGGTGACGCTTTGCCGCTCGGCGATCAACTCGGCGCATTTAGGTTGCCGCCACCAACGAACGGCCGCTGGTGCAAGCCGCATGACTGAGCCATTTCCGGCATCATTAGGATGGGTCGGGCCTGCGACAGCTTGCCCCGTCCTGCGAAAATGACCGATGGCGCGCAGCGTGGTTTTGCCTATGTCAAAGCACTTGCCTGTGGACGAGTTTACGCCGTCGGCCACCCAGGCATGAAAGCGCTGCATGAGGTCGGTTTGATCGCATTCTGGGTTGGCCAACAGGCTCTCGGCTAAACACAGCGCCATCGAGGTGTCATCGGTCCATTGCCCCGGCGCGAGCTTGAACGCCCCACGCCCAACCATGTCTGTGACGGGCGTGTAGCTGTTACGAGGCAGGAACTCAACGGTGGTGCCGACCGCATCGCCAACTGCCAGCCCAACTAAGCTGCCAATGGCGCGGTCTCGCGGTGAATTGGCGGTCGTCATATCAGCATGCACTTACTCTTGTTGTCAGGCAGAGTGATCTGGTTGCGACAGAGCTCCCGGCGAATAGCGATTCCTTGCAAAATCACCTTCTCATCCTTGAGATAATCAGTTGGAAATGCCGACACCGCTGCCGTCACCAATTATCATCCTCGTCGCCGCTGTCGCGCGCAACATAGTTCGGCACAAATAGCGGGTAATCCTCTCATTTCTAATGGGGTTCGTTCGTAGACTTCACGCGGCCAATTGCAATTTCTGTGCGGGTGTGACCCCGCCGACGCCCATGTTCGGGCGATCGTTGTTGTAAGTCCAGAGCCTTGTGTGGCGAAGGCCCGTGCCTACTTAATGGTTTAAGTGATGTGCTGATTGCTGTTTTCGAGGCAGCCTGCACAGCAGGCGTAGGTCGGGCGTATATCGAAATGCCACCCACGAAGGCCATGCCTGATAAAGATCTACAACCAGCGCTGGACGACGGTAGTGCCCGTAACAGCCTTTGAATGGCCGTGCAGGTCGTTTTGCTAAAGGCCGATTGATGGAACTCATTCAGCCGCAAAACCCGCCAGCGGGCTTCTGGTGAGTCGCAAGCGCATGATCTGCTTGGATGGCTAATGATTGTTGCAAGTCGGGCCGTGTTTGGACCACGAATGGGCTGGTGCGGGTGGTTTGCGTAAGACGACGAACCCGGCGCGGTCTAGCTCTTCGACCATCCTCTCGGCTGCTATCCGGTTGATGATGGTTTCAGCCACTCGCCGGACTTTGCCGCGACTGTCAAAGCGCCGGGCATAGGCAAGGCTTTCGATGGCGTCCTCGCGGTCTGCCGGTTTCAGCGGGGGGAGGGGTATGGTCGGCCATGGCGTGATGATTATCTGGCATCACCGTGGCCCGTAATTGATGACACACGTGGGAAAGGACATTGGCGTCAATACCCGCCACACGGCCGCTATTGACGCCCAATGTCAGATGTTTTTCAGCAGCGGCCATTCCCAGGCCAATACCGCATCCGGATGATCATGCCGTGTGAAGGTTTGTAACGTTTGTGTCGACATGACGACGATGTCGGCGACATTGGAGCCGATGCACTTGAGGTTGCGACCACCGAGAAGGAACACGAGCCCCTTGGCATCTTGCCGGTTGTATGGGGCGACTGGATGCAGCCCGAATAGGTTGAGCGCTGTCCAGCCGAGCCTGTGGAGTTCCGCCCCATGCCGATCTAGCATGTTCTGGGCAGCCGCGACCGCTTTGGCCCATTCTGGCTCGGGAAACCCGTCTGGCGGCTTCATTTTGACCATCGCCTGAACGCCAGTGAGCCATTCAGCAGGGTAGGGTAAAGGCTGCTCTGATGGAACTTCAGGCGTGGTGTCGAGGTCGATATCATTTGGCACCAGCGCCACCTGGTTGCTTTGTGGGCGTGACACTGGGGACACAATTGACACAACCGGGGACTGACTTTTGCCTGGGCCGCTTATGTCATTTGTGTCAGCTGTGTCAGGCGGCCCAGCATGCAAGGCGCGATGGTTGGTTGGCCATTGAGTGTTAGGTGCAGGGTTCCAGGCAATGTTGGTGGGAGGGCCCATTGCCGATGCGGCAGGTGGGCGTGACACTGGAGACACAATTGACACAACGTGCGTGGCGGGTTCCGGCTGGGCGGGCGTGCCAATCGGCTCAGGGGTGTGATCCGGCGACGTACAATACTTCGATGACCATCGGCCTAGTTCGTGCCTTCCGGCCGCCTGAGCGGCGACCGGGGACGCGGGAACGGGTGTGTCTGGTGATGTCGGGCTGCTGCGGTAGCGCTGCGACCAACTCATTGCTGCGTTCCATGAACGGCAGGGTTGACTTGGTAGGCGGCGCGAGGGCGCCCAGTCCCTTTGGTTTCTTCGGCGGCGAGTAGCCAACCTGCCTCCACAAGCACGTTGGCGGCCGCGTGAAGGAGGTCTGCGGTGTTTAAGCCGGGCAGCCTCACGTTGCGTTGGAGGTGGCGTATATGGACTTCCTTCGCCCGGTCGCGGATGATCCACCGCGCCAGCGTTGCCGCGTTACGTTCGGCAGGCGGTGCGGCAGCGTCACCGAAGACCCGCTCGGCCATTTGCATGAAGTAGTCGTCGACCAGGTCACAGGCTGCCAGAAATGCCTCGTCGCTGATCTTCTTTGGCGGATCGTCATCGCCAAGTTCTGCGCACCACCGCAGTAGGGTGATGACAAGGGATATCCGCAATGCCAGGCCGCGCGCCTTGCCGTAAGCGGACCGGAGCAATCCGCCGGATTGTTCTTGGCGGAATTGCATGTGCCGGCCGAAATCCTCCATCACGTTCAGGGAGGTTGGCGACAGCATCATGCAAATCGGTTCAGGCTCTTCACCTAGATCTTCGTCCCCCAGCATTTCCAATTGCCGAAGGCGGTCCAGAGCACGGATCGCAAAATCAGCATTCGGCGCCTTCCTGCCAATACGGAAGGGTGTGGCATCGGGCCAGGCCCAAATAAATCGCGCGAGTAGGCCGTCATCAGCCTCCTTGAACATTTGCGCCACTTTATCGGGTTGCGTCGTGCCCAACACGCCGACGGCAAGCCGTGGAATGATGATAGGTTCTGCCAGTTTCTGTCGTTCCACGCGGTAAGGGCGTCCGCCGTAGGCTTCAATCCAAAACGCACGACCGGCTTCGTTGTACGAGGTCATGCCCTTCAGCCAGCCTGCGAGTTCGTCGCGGACCATCAGAAGCCCTTTGGGCGCGGCGGAGGCCAAAATGGCGGCGACGCGTTCCATGGTCACGTCCGATAGACAAAGCCTTGGCCTTTCCGGCTTCTGTGGCAGGTCATTGTCAGGTTGGGGTGGGTATGGATTGCCGAGCCGGGCGGCCTCCTTTGCGTCGTCCTTCCATTGATCCTCTGCAGTTTTGCGGATCTCTGCGCCAACTTCCCATTGCGCCAGCCGGTCTTCAAAGCCTTGGGCCATTCGCTGTTCAAGTTCCGGTAGCACGTCACGCAGAAGGCAGTCGGCGCCGGGACTTTTTGACGATCCGGAGTCTCCCACCAGGCCCACCCAAAGGTGTGGTGGTTCTCTCCAGCCAGGTCCTGCCTGCGCCCATCGCGCGTTGCCAATCACAACAGATGCGCCAGCCAATAGAGGGACCGCCACATAATCGACTGGCGCCGCCGCCGCCTGTGCAGCATCCGTGATCCACTGCGCCCAGGTCTGACCCAATACATCGATTGGGAAGGCCGGCGGTGCACGACGGCCCAGCCGCAGGACACTCATATCCGGCCCCGTTACAGGGGTAACGACTGCGTCATTCGATGTTGAGGAAAACTCCGATGATGGCTTGGTCCACCCGGGAACGGCCTGCTGCGCGAGATGGAAAATGGTTCCCGCGCCGATTTTTGATGGTGGAGATTTTGTATAGTTATTCCAGCGTTCACGCGCGTGCTGCTCATCATAACTCGGGTGCCGCGACGACCACGCTAGCCATGCTGCAAGTCCATCGGGACTTCCGGAGGTCGCCGCCCAAGACGCCATGCCGATTTGGTTCCAGCGTTCCCATTCCGGTGGACCTTCGTTGGGAATGACTTCAAGCGCTGCGGCCACATCGGATGCGTCGGCGAGCAAGTGAATTTTGAAGAAATTCATGCTGCGGACTTTGTCCGGTGTTGGACTTGAAACCGGCGGCTGGCTGTTACCCTTGGCTGATGACGCAGGTAGCGGCGCGCTAATTATGAGAGCCACCGCATTTAGGAATGCGTCCACTTGTTGCTCGGTTGCGGCGGGCAGCTCATCCAGGGCGATATCGCCTGGCGTACTGGGTAACCATTCCAATGCGGCGCCGCTGTTATGAATGCCGAAGGCTAGGACTTGCTGGCCATGGCCTAATATTTCGACCTTGCCCGCTTCGCCGGTCAGCGTCCTTTTGGGAGGCGAACCATCGGCGGCACGGTAAAGCATCGCGATCCTTGCCGAATTTGGACGTGATCTGACGATTGTATGCCCCAGTAGGAGCTCTGCATGCTCGCGGACCGTACGCACGAGCGCCGGATCATCGATATCGATGTCGACGACCCGCAGGCCGTCGCACAACAGACCGGTGTTCAATGCTTGGTTGTGGATTGGGGCGATGGCATCTGACGGTGGGTTTTGACGGGCGCGATCTGTCCAGGCGTTGCCAAAAGGTCGTTTGTCGTTGGTGATGACTGCCACCGGCCGGAAGCCGGCTTCTGCGAGTTTGCGCCGCAAAAGTGCGATCGCTTCGAAGGAATGTTCCATAGATTTGTCCTCGGACTGAACCGGAACTGGTGGACGGTTGCCACTTGGTGACACTTATGAAGTGTCGCCATATCAAGCCGCCCGCCAGTTCTTGGTTCGAACGGTTTAATTACTATTGGGGGTGAGATTGCCTCGCCGACGCGCAGGCGCGGACCTAGCTGTATTCTGTGGTGTGCGCATTATCTCTACTTGGCTTTTTACTACTTGGCGCTTAGGAGAAAACGTCGCAGCGGGAAGGCGATCAAAATATTCTTCAACAGAAGAAAATATTACTAAAGTACGCCTGCCGACTTTTATCGCACGAAATTCACCGGTTCCGAGACGACGATAAATTTCAGAACGACTTATGCCAAACAAAAATCTTATATCAGCAGTGCTTCTGCAATACGGTTTTTCTTCCAACATTTTAACCTCGCATTTTATGCGTCAAGGGACATCCTGAGCGCTATGCGGAGCCTTTAATGTTTAACTTGGTCTTGAGTCGATTTTATTTGATCCAGTTCAGGGAAGTCTGGGAAAACTGGGAAGTCTGGGAAGGGTGGCAACGCGATACTTTATAACCGGCTATTAAAAAAATTTTTCCCGATATTTTTTAGCAAGACGTTTTATTTTAGAATCGTCATTTCCATTTCCGGCCGCCTCAGTATACACGGCCCTGGCGGCATCCTCTGGTGAAATGGCTTGCTTGTTCTTGATCATCATATGCATTTTTTCTAACAGAGGTGCATCAAGCGCTGCGTATCCTTTACAATTTGTTTGATGTTTTTTTTCATGCGCCAATTGTTTTTCATTATAAATTTTATCTATATTGTCAGAATTGGACCAAAGTTCGAATTTATTCGCAGTAGCCCAAGACTCTATTATTTTAATTGGCGCCCAAATATGTTGAAGATGCCAAATTTGTTCGCTCTTATTACCTTCAAAGCGCTGGTAATCATCTGGCGAAAATTCAAAGTCCTGGCCGTAAAAACACTCTTCCGGCGGGAAAAAAGTAGCCATATGGCGGCCGTCGCTGGTGAACATGCCTGCTACAATACCTTGTCCAAGCATTTCCAGTATCGCAAGCTGTCGGTCTCGTTTAGTCATCTCACTCGTCATTGTATCGGCCAAACGATCCGCGACCTCCACGAAGCTCATCCACTCGACCCTGGTAACCACAGGATCGGCAAACGGCGGCCTACGGCTATATTTATTTCTCATACCAGAACTCATCAGCATGCAACCGTTGTCGAATCTATCACGTATATTTCCATTCTTGTGCGAGCCATCACAGCGTTACCCGAACTAGGGCATGAATGCTACACGACTGAATTCTCAGCCAAAATCCGTTATGCAACCGTCTTCCGCAATGGCACGACCGTCGCATCGGGGGGAACAATCTCTAGTCCACCCGCGTGTTGCCGGATCATGTCGGCGATGTACGACGGTGCTAGGTGGGCGTAGTGTTTCGCACAAATCGCTTCCTTATTGCCTAACGCGGCGGCAATCACGTGCATTGGCACCGCCTTCATGGCGAGCCGGCTGGCGAAAGTGTGGCGCAGCGCATGGAAGCTGGCGTTCGGCACAATGTTGGCGGCAACGCAGGCCTCGCGGAGCGGGCGGAATTGGTGGTTTGTCCCCCAGGCTGCACCATTGTCGCGGGGTAGCAGACGCGCATCCCGCGAGCGGCCAACTGTCTCCTGTCGAAAGAACCGTCGGCCATCAGACGTTAACACCACCGTGCGCGCCCCAGCTTTGGCGACGCGGACATGCACCAAGCCGGCTTCATCGTCAAAGTCGCCTACCCGCATCCCGGTCAGTTCTGAAAACCGGCAGCCGGTCAGCAGCGCCGCAGTCACCAGCTTGCGCAGATCGGGCGGGCAGGCGTTTACCAAACGCACCGACTCATCATCAGTTAGATATCGAACCTTGGGCGCGTCCACCTTGCCGAATGGCTTCACTCGCCGCCATGCATCATCCGATTGAATATCGCCTTCACGGTAGGCATACGACAGCGCGGATTTGAGCACCGTCAGCACGCGATTGGCGGTTGAACGGCGGGCGCGTTGGGCGTCGGTGTTCTTTGTGGCGCGCACGTTCTGCACCTTCGCCGTCGGCGACGTACGCATACGGGCAGGGGCATTTGCAAGTGCATGGTGCCAATCGCGGATTTTCTTGAACGTCAGCTTCCCAATCTCTATCCTGCCAAGTGCTGGCAGGATATGGGCGTTGATGACGCGACGCATGGCATTCTCGGCTTTGCCACCACGGGTACAGTAGTCGATCATGTAATGCGACATGGCTTCCTGCACCGTGACAGGTTCCATTGCCTGCCCGGCGTTGCGGTCAATCTCTGCCCACCATTTCTTCGCGGCGTCCTGAGCTTGCGGCCATGTGAGCGTCGCGACGCCATTTGTTTCCAGTAGGTCATCCGCCACACCAAAGGCTCGATGCTGATATCTACGCGTCCCAGATGCGTCGTAGTGGCGTGCGATCCAGGTGCCGGCCCGGTTGCCTGCCAAGCGCCTATACCCCACTGCACGGCCTTCCTGGACGGTGCGCCAGTAGGGTTCGCTTTGAGGCTTCAATGCGAGGCGGGCGGTGCGAGTGTCAAGCCGGTCATCACGGACTTTGCGAGGCATAGGTGGCGCTCCGGTGTTCCATACGGAATACATACGGAATACACAGCGTGGGACGCAAGGGGATAAATGAGGATAGAAGAGCGCTAAAACAATATGTTAGTTATGTCCCAGAGTGTTTCATTTTGCCTAGTTATACGCCTCTCACGGCGCTAACAGGGGTTCGAATCCCCTACGGGACGCCAGGCATTTCAATGGGTTAAGATGTAGGTCGTCGCATTCACCAGGCCCCATACGGAATACATACGGAATACACGGTGTGGGACGGTTCCGCACTTCTGCAGGCCTTGGTTGGGGTTCGAGCCTAGACCTGCGGCAGCAGATGCACTTCGGGTTATCAATAGGCATCGATAGCTTGGGTGTTTCGGCTGAATATTTTTGCTATCCGGTGCGCTTAAGCACCTGGGTCCCTTCGTGACGATAGAATGCGCTATATTGACGCAGCCTTCACTGCCAACAACGCCTGCTTCAACGCTTCACGCGCTTCTGCGGTCAGGGACCTAGCGTCAATTGTCGTGACCTGCTGGACCTGAACCGGTCCACCGCCATCGCCGGCGTGTTCTAGCTTCTGTGTATCGAACCACCCCGTCGCCGACCGGCTGCGGTTACGCAGGCCGAGGGAGACGATTTGCGGGCTGCCAGGGCCGCCACCGGCCATCGCCAGTGCTCGACGCTCCCACCACAGTAAGGCCCGCTGGCGGCCTTCCTGGATGGCCTGCTGGAACTCTTCGTGGTCATGCTGCCACTGGTA
>TBL_comb47_HYPODRAFT_10004250_pt1 | contig 16547 bp, 10 predicted proteins | sample TroBogypolimnion_40_FD_10682 | JGI IMG/M metagenome (IMG submission 10682)
TCGCCAAGCTAAGTACAACTTAGATAGCGCAAAGATGCGCGAGTACTTCGAACTCGAGACCGTTTTACGCGATGGCGTCTTCTATGCCGCTGGAAAACTCTTCGGTCTCTCATTCAAAGAGCGCCCAGATCTCATCTCATATCACCCAGAGTCTCGCGCCTTNGAAGTCTTCAATGAAGATGGTTCAAAGCTCGGNCTCTATNTNGCNGANTTCTANACNCGTGATTCAAAGCGCGGTGGCGCCTGGATGAATTCTCTAGTCAATCAGAACTTCCTCTTCGATCAACTTCCAGTTGTCTGCAATAACCTCAATATTCCTAAGCCACCAGCAGGTGAGCCAACACTGATTACTTTGGCTGAGACAACAACACTCTTCCACGAGTTCGGCCATGCGCTCCATGGACTTCTTTCGAATGTGAAGTACCCACGCACTTCAGGCACATCTGTAGAGCGCGACTTCGTTGAGTTCCCATCGCAAGTCAATGAGATGTGGATTATGTGGCCAGAAGTCCTGGATAACTATGCACGTCACTATGTGACTGGCGAGAAGTTCCCTCAAGAATGGCGCGATAGTTTGCACGCATCAGAGACCTTCAACCAAGGACATGCAACGACAAGTTATCTTGCAGCAGCAGTACTAGATCTTGCCTGGCACCAATTACCTGCCGGCACAGTGGTCGATGATGTCTTCGAATTCGAGCGTAAGGCGCTAGATGATTACGGTCTGCTCTATGGTCCAGTTCCTACGCGTTATCGATCCACTTACTTTGCCCACATCTTCTCTAACGGTTATTCGGCGGGCTATTACGGCTATATCTGGTCTGAAGTACTCGATGCCGAGACGGTCGATTGGTTTAAGGAGTCAGGTGGCCTGACCCGTAAGAACGGTGATCACTTCCGTAAGGAACTCTTAGGGCGCGGTGGATCGATCGATACCATGCAGATGTTCCGCAACTTCCGTGGCCGCGATGCCGCTATCACACCACTTATCAAGCGACGGGGTCTCTAAGTGAAGATTGTTGAACCACACCACGACGGCAGTCCACTCTATGTGAGTAACTCTGGACCGAAGCCGGGTGAGAAGGTAACTCTCTCTGTTCGAGTTCCACATAGTTACCCAGCAACAGGTCTGCATCTTCGTATATATCACGATGGTGAAGCTCGCTACTTCCCCCTTACCAAGGATTCAAAGATCACGAGCACCGATGAGAGTTGGTGGCGTGTCAAAGTTGAGATGATGAATGTGCAGAATTCATATCGATTCTTGATTGCTAATGGCACGACATATACCTGGCTGACTGCGGCAGGCATGCGTGATTTCGAGCCAAATAGCAATACTGACTTTAAATTACTTGCTAAGCCTAAGTATCCCGAATGGATCTCACAACGCGTTCTCTACCAGATCTTCCCAGATCGATTTGCAACATCGGGAAAGAGCCGAAAGCTACCGAAGTGGGCGATACCTCAAAAGTGGGAAGATGCACACAACGGCAAGTACAAGAGTGGTGGCCAAGATTTCTATGGTGGAGATTTCGCCGGAATCGAATCGAAGCTGTCATATATTGAAGAACTTGGCGTTGGTGGTATCTACTTCACGCCGATCTTCGCCTCACTGAGTAACCACCGTTATGACGCAACCAGCTTTGACCATGTTGATCCACTGCTCGGTGGCGATAAAGAGTTTCTAAGTTTCTTGAAAGCGACACGCAAGAAGAAGCTCAAAGTCATCATTGATCTCACAACTAATCACGTAGGTGTTGGCCACACATGGTTCACCAAAGCGAAGAAATCCAAGAGTGCTAAAGAGCGCGGTTACTTCTTCTGGGATAAGAAGAGCCCATTTGGCTACATCGGTTGGTTCGGCCTTGCCTCACTTCCTAAGTTGAACTTCGCCTCAAAGGCGCTGCGCACCGCGTTATATAAAGGGAAGAGCTCTGCCTTACAGCGTTGGCTGCGCCCACCATTCTCACTCGATGGTTGGCGTATCGATGTTGGAAATATGACCGGTATTTATCGGGATGAAGATCATCACGATGAAGTCGTTCGCGAGATCCGTGAAGTGATGGATTCAGTCAGCCCACATGCTTGGCTGGTTGCAGAGAACGCGGATATGCAGCCTGTTGATCTTGATGGTTCAAGCTGGCATGGCACAATGAATTACCAAGGCTTTGCTCGGCCATTGTGGAGTTGGATCAACCACAAGGCAGATATCCGGCCTGGCGGACAAGGTATGCCAGTTGCGATGCCAGTTATTACAACCCAACAATTTGTTTCAACGATGCGCGAGTTCAATGGTGGAATTCCATGGCGCTCACTTCTTGCCAGCATGAATCTCTTAGATTCACACGACACGGCACGTATGCGAAACATTGTCGGTGGTGATCGCGACTTGCATCTTTCTGCGATGACACTTTTACTTACTTATCCTGGTGTGCCATCGATCTTTGCTGGCGATGAACTCGGTCTACAAGGTGCATGGGGCGAGGCTGCTCGCACGCCGATGCCATGGGGCCGCGAAGATCTTTGGGATCACGATTTCCTTGCCGCAACCAAGAAGTTAATTGCAATTCGTTCCCGATCTTCCGCACTCGCTGATGGCGGCTTGCGTTTCTTGGCTGTTGAAGAGGATCACTTCATCTTCATGCGCGAACTCAAAGGCGAGAGCATCTTCGTTCTCATTAGTCGCCAGCCACTAGCAAAGGTAAAGGGCGCACCACTTACTCCTGACGCCTTCGCCCTTGAGGGCTACACCTCACTCTTTGATTCCCCGTCGGCCCAGATCTGGCAGAAAAAGGGATAATTCATCAATTTTTATAACATTTTGTAATCTTAAATTTGCAGCCTTGCAGCCCAATAACAGTTCTGTAACGATCGCTGATAAGGGTCGAGGCAGGCTTCTCTACACAGGAATAACAGGTATTTTTACCCTCAGCAAGAGTGGGTGGCACCAGGCCTCCCTGCATTAATCCCTCGGTACCTCTAAGAAAAAGGATAGCGACTATGAAAAAGCGCTTTGGATTAGCTTCAGCTGTTGTTGCAGCTGCACTAGCCGTTTCAGGCTTTGCAGTACCAGCACACGCTGCAGGTAAGACACTTACAATTTGGGCGGACTCTTCACGTACGCCTGTACTCAAGAAGCTCGTTGCCTCATGGGCAGCAGCAAATAACGTCACAGTGAATGTCGTTTCACAGACCGATACCAACAACAACTTCCAAGCAGCAGCTCCTAAGGGCGTTGGACCAGACATCATCGTCGGTGCACACGACTGGACCGGAACTCTCGCTGCTTCAGGTTTGATCGAGCCAATGACTGGTGTTTCAACTGGTTCATTCGATCCAGCATCAATAAGCGCTTTCTCGTACAACGGTCGCCTCTGGGGCGTTCCATTTGGTACTGAGAACATCGCACTTGTAACAAACCTCAACCTTGTTCCAGCTGGCGCACCAACAACATGGGCTAGCCTGGAATCAACAGCACTCGCACTTAAGTCTTCAGGTAAGACAACATCTGGTCTCTTCATCCCATGCGGTGGAGCTAACAGCTGCGATCCTTACCACCACGCATTCCTTAACTTCGCTCTCGGTGGCTATGTCTTCCAGAACAAGTCAGGTCGCTTGAATCCTAAGGATGTCGGTCTTGCATCAAAGGCATTCCTTGCAAACGCAGGATTAGTTGATAAGTGGGTTTCAGAAGGTTTGATCTCAAAGGAATCTGCAACTGGTGATGACTACAACTTCAAGTCATTCTTCTCTGACAAGGCACCATTCATGATTACCGGGCCTTGGGAGCTTTCAGCCATTAAGGCAAGCGGAGTTCCTTACCAGATCTCAGCAATTCCAAATCCAGTCGGTGCTGGCAATGCTGCACCATTCGCTGGTTACCAGGGTGTCTACTTGAGCCACTACTCAACTAACCGCCTCTTGGCTCGTCAGTTCATCAACCAGGTTGTATCAACCGACGCATTCCAGCTCGGTCTTTACAACGACCAAGGTCGTCCACCAGCCCTTCTCTCTGCGATCAAGTCGATCTCAGGTGATAAGGATCTAGCAGGCTTTGCAGCTGCCGGAGTTGGTGCAACACCAATGCCTAACATTCCACAAATGGGTTCAGTCTGGACCGATTTCGGTAATGCTTGGGGCGCTGTCTTGAACGGAAAGCTCAAGACCGCAGCCGCATTCACACAGGCAGCAGCCAATATCAAGAAATTGATTGGCTAATTGACTAAATAGTCAAGTAAGAAAGTAGCTTGATTAAGTACTGAAGTGGCTGGCGGGGGTTTTCAATAAAGCCCCCGCCAGTTACTCTTTCTAGAGATAGTTTTACCTTTGAGAGACACGACCATTAGTTAGAGGCAACGTGAATATCTTCGCAGTGAAAAATCCATCAAAGACCTTTGGCCTCTTGATGAAATTGGCAGCCATGGGATCGATCAATGGCTTTGCACTCTGGGCTATTCCACTCCTTCTTAAGAATCACACCTATGGCTTTGCCGCATATTTCGTCTTCGCCACACTAGTACTCGATGTCATCTACTTCTCGGGTCGTAAATTTATCCCCGCGAAATACATTGCACCTGGCGTTCTCCTGCTTATGCTCTTCTCGGTCTATCCATCGATCTATACCGGATATGTAGCCTTCACAAACTATTCAACTGGCCATGTCATTGATAAGAAGACGGCAATCAGCGAGATCATCGCGAACTCTTATCAAACTGATGCAAATGCCACACCTATTCCAATGACTGTTGCGACCGATGCAGTAAGCGGAAAACTCACACTTTTACTTGCGATTCCTAAGGTCGGCCCCGAGGCAGGTACCGCCAATGGCCTCACTCCGCTCTCGGCTGATTCAGTAACCTTAGATTCCAAAGGTTTTNTTACCGCGGCAAAGGGTTATAAAGTCCTGACCTCTGATCAAACCAATGCCCAGACAGATGCGCTTACCGCGCTTAAAGTCCCAGGACCGAATGGCACGGTTTATGTAGCGAATGACCTTCAGACCGCCCAGCAAGAAGTGCAAACACTTTCTTATAACGCCGCTACAGATACGATCACCAACAGCCAGAGCGGTGAAACATATAAGCCAGATAACAATGGCGAGATGGTGAACGCATCTGGCACCGTATTGCAGCCAGGCTGGACCCAAGTCGTCGGGTGGCGAAATTTTAGTTATGTTATCCACGATAAAACATTCCGTCAGCCACTCTTCCAGGTTTTGTGGTGGACCTTCGCCTTTGCGATCTTGGTTGTCACAACCACATTCTTCGCAGGCCTTGCTCTCGGTCTCGCACTTAACCATCCCAAGCTACGGGCCAAGAAGATCTATCGCTCACTTTTGATCATTCCTTATGCGATGCCAGGTGTCCTTGCAGCTCTCGTCTGGGTGGGTATGTATAACCAAGATACTGGTGTGATTAACCGAATGTTCGGTATCCATGTCCCTTGGCTGACTTCACCATGGTGGGCAAAGGCTGCGATCTTGATTCAACAATTATGGGCAGGTTCGCCTTACATGTTCTTGATTGCAACGGGGGCGATCCAGGCATTGCCTTCTGAAGTCTTAGAAGCGGCGTCGGTCGATGGCGCATCACCACGTCAGGTTTTCACAAAAATCAAGTTGCCATTAGTACTTCTCACTCTTTCACCACTCTTGATTGCCTCTCTGGCCTATAACTTCTCTAACTTCAACGCGGTCTACTTGCTAACCGGCGGTGGGCCACTGATGCAGAATTCAGGTGGACTCGCTGGATCTACAGACATCTTGATCTCTTATACCTATAAGTTGGCCTTTAACTCTGGTGAAGGTTCTAACTACGGCCTTGCGAGCACAGTCTCATTCCTCAACTTCTTACTCGTAGCCAGCCTCTCGCTCTACGGCTTTAGTAAGAGTCGGACAATGGAGAACATGAACTAATGACAACTCTTACTGAAAAGCCAATGACTACCTCCAAGGTTATTGTTCAAAAGGCGAAGCCAATGACCGCCCGCGCCTGGTTTAAAACCCTTGCCTGGCGCCATGCGGTAGCGATCTTTGCAATCTCCTTCGCTCTCTTTCCATTTTTGTGGATGGCATCTGCCGCATTTAACAATGATAATGATGTGAGTAATCAGCAATTGATTCCACCTCATCCTGGTTTCAATAACTTCCATATTCTCTTCAACGACCCGAACTATCCATACACCAGCTGGATTAAGAACTCGGTTCTGATCGCCTCTGTCACATCTTTCTTGCAGCTAGCGGTTGCAGCATCNGCTGCNTATGCACTCAGTCGCTTCCGCTACAAAGGCCGCAAGACGACGCTGATGACAATTTTGGTCGTGCAGATGTTCCCTCAGCTTCTTGCCATCGCATCGCTCTATCTCATCCTTGCCGATCTTGGTAAGAGTATTCCTTTCATGCATATTGGAAATATCTCAGCTCTGATCGTCGTCTTTGTCGGTGGCTCACTTGGCGTGAACTGCTGGATGCTCAAGGGCTTCTTCGATACGGTGCCACAAGAACTAGATGAATCAGCAAAGATAGATGGCGCAAGTCATGCTCAAATCTATTTCCGAATTATCTTGCCATTGGTGCGCCCAGTGCTCGCTGTGATTTTCTTGCTCTCCTTCATCGGCGCAATGAACGAATACGTCTTGACATCGATCATTATCGGAAATGGTAACCAATCCCACCTCACAGTTGCAGTAGGTATGCAAGGCTTCATCTCTAGCGCATATCAAAAGAACTGGGGACCATTTGCCGCCGGATCATTGATGGCATCGGTGCCAGTCATTGCGCTCTTTATGTTCTTACAGCGCTTTGTTGTCACTGGGCTTACTGCCGGCTCAACCAAGGGATGAGAATTCGCAGATTTGCTGTAGTGGCTGCAATTCTGGGGTTAGCACTGAGTAGTAACTCCTTGCTCACCGCAGGGCATGCTGATGATCTCACCGCTCTCGCACAACCAGTTGCTCGTGGGGATTTAAGCGCGCAATCTGTCTACTTTGTGATGACAGATCGCTATGCAAATGGTGACACCTCCAATGATTCAGCCGGGCTGACAGGCGCTGCCGCAGTTTTGAATAGCGGCTTTGATCCAAGCAGCCCTGGCTACTATCACGGTGGCGATTTCAAAGGTCTCACCGCACACCTTCCCTATATCAAAGGCTTGGGCTTCACATCAATCTGGGTGACGCCACCTGTTGCTGGCCAATATATTCAATCTGGCTCGGCCGATTACCATGGCTATTGGGGTCTGGACTTTACGACTATCGATCCACATCTTGGAACGGAAGCCGATTTCAAGAACTTTATCGATACCGCTCACTCGCTTGGCTTAAAGATTATTCTCGATATTGTCGTCAATCACACCGCAGATGTTATTCAATATAAGAACAATAACTATTCCTATATCTATGCCAATCAACTTCCCTATAAGACCTGCGCTGGCAAGCCATTCGATTCTACGAAGTATGCCGAACTTCCAACATTCCCAAAGCTCTGCGCAAATGTCTCATTCCCATACGTGCCATATGTTCCTAATGGCCTCAAGAACGCAAAGAAGCCAGCATTTCTCAATGATGTGACGAACTATCACAACCGTGGCAATACAACGTTCAATGGTCCTTCAAATCTCGATGGCGATTTTGTAGGACTTGATGATCTCTTCACTGAAAAACCTGATGTCCTCAAGGGTGAGATCGCACTCTGGTCGAGTTGGATTACTCGATTTAATATCGATGGATTCCGAATCGACACGGCTCAATATGTGAACCCCGAGTTTTGGAATAAGTTCATTCCGGCGATCCTTAAAGTTGCGCATGCCAACGGCCACACCAGCTTCCCGATCTTTGGTGAGATCTCAAACTCTGACCCAGCTTTCACATCTCAATTTGTGACTGAGCAGTCTTATCCAAGTGTCTTGGACTTCCCATTCCAATCTGTCGCACAAAGTTTTGTGATTTCATCTGGTGGCGGCAAGAATTTAGCGGCCTTCTTTAATACCGATGATTATTACACCACGGCAACAACTAGCTCGTATGGTCTTGCCACCTTTTTAGGTAACCACGATATGGGCCGTATCGGTATGAATATTTATAACGCAGCCCTAGGCGAGGGAGATGCTGCAATCTTGCAGCGCGATGAGCTCTCCGACGCGGTCTTGCTCCTACTTCGTGGTGGCCCAAGCATCTATTACGGAGATGAGAAGGGGATGACCGGCACAGGCGGAGATCAACAAGCGCGCCAAGATATGTTCTCTACCCAAGTCACAGACTGGCAGAGTGAATATCGCATCGGTGGCTCACCGATCGGCACACAGAGCGCCTTCGATCTCACCAACCCCATGGAGAAAGTCATCACCGATCTCCAAGGGTTGTATGCCCAATACCCAGCGCTAAAGAATGGCACACAACAAGTCCGATACGGCCAGGGAGATCTCTTTGCGGTTAGTCGCTTCGCGGGAAAGCAAGAGTTTGTCGTTGCTTTTAACGATGGCACAGATCCACAGACTTTCACAACGCCGGTATCAACCGTCGGCACATCATGGACGCCGGTCTCAGGATCGGCAACGGATCTCTCTTCAACAGGCTCAAACCTTACGATGACACTTCAGCCACGTAGCTGGGTGGTCCTCAAGGCTGCTGATGACTTCACACCACAGCTAGCAAATCTCTCGATCAAACTCAACACACCGGAAGTTGATTACAACACCCAGAACTGGGTGGCGCTGACGGCGACCGTTCCGGGAAATGATTTTGAAACTGTGACCTTTGATGTAAAGACTAAAGGTGGCAAGTGGGTATCACTGGGTAGCACTGATCGTCGCACCTATGCCTATCAAGATACTAAGGGTGGACTCTTCCGCACCTATCTACACCCACGACAATACAAGTCCGGGACAGTGCTGACGATTGTTGCAGTCGTGAAGGATGCTAAAGGTAGCGTTGTGGCATCCAACCAACTGAACTACAAGATCTCTTACGTTTCGTAACTAAGAGCGAAGCCAGAAGCGCAACGCCTGATCGACATAACTCGCCCACGACTTCTCACTATGGCTGGTGCGTTCAAATACCTTGCTCGATAAGTTCTGTCCCATCACAAAGCCGCGATCTTGCGCACGGTCATCTGCATAATCTTGGAACGGTTCATATGTGCCATCAAGGCCCTTGGTGCCACGGCTCATCCACAATCGCAACCGATCTGGCCCTGGCAGCGCATCAATCAACGCATCAACTAACTGATTCGCACCGATCACCCAATGCGGACTAAAACTAAGTGCTGCGCCATAAAGATTTGGATAGAGACCGACGCCATACAAGGTCGCAAGACCACCCATACTTGATCCAAGCATCGCAGTCTTCTCACGCACTAAATCAATCCGGATCTCTGCAGCAATCGTTGGCACAATAGTCTCGGCAATGAATTTCTGATACCAATCACCACGAAGTTCACTCAGATCTAATTGTGAGTACCCCGGCGGAAGAATCGGTTTCACACCATTGCGATACGGGCCTTCTGGCGTAAGGTCTTTATAGCGACCATTCGGGTCTTTCTTAGTGCCACCGTGATACACACCAATAATTGCAGGGGGAGTTAACCCCAATTCTTCTGCGACTTTGATCGATGCCTTCGCTAGCTGCCAGGTCTTACGCCGTGTGGCGGTTCTGCGATCGAGAATATTCTGACCATCATGGCAAACAATTAAGTGCGTCGGATTATCTGGCGACCAGAAATCAACACGGCGACCTTCAATCGATGTGCGATTAGCGTGCCCCGGGACTCCGCGGATCTGATACTTCTCATAAATCTGCATCAGTGAGATTCTATTACATTCATGAGCACTGGCTCTAGTATTGATTGCCAGGCGTTGTAGCCAGCTTCATTTAAGTGCACATCAAAACCATCCTCGAGTAAGAACTCTGATCGCAAGAAGTTTTCTGAAGATAACGCTGGCCAGCAATCTAGATAGATCGCTGCTTCAGGAAGGCTTGACTTAATGATCCCGTTAGCGACATGAATACGATCTGAAAAGTGGAGGCTGCGGGGAAGAATGGAGTGCACGATGAGTTGTGCTGGCCCAGAAGATGCCGCCATCTGTGCTGTGATAGCGCAGACGCGTTGGCCAAGGTCATCTCCTGCCCGGTCATAGCGTGGATCACCAAAGTCATTGGTGCCAATGAGAAGGCTAATGACATCAAATGATGTGAGGTCGATACCAGCAAGCTGGGCGATGAGATCATCGGTGTTATAGCCAGGAACTGCACGATTGGTGACCTCAAAGAAAGGAAGGCGTTCTGCCCAATCAGTACCGTGAGTGATGCTATCGCCGAGCATCAATACCTTGGGCTTACTCATAACCAGGAGTTTATCGGGGTAGTAGATATAACCCCATAGTTGAAATGTGAAGAAGTCGAGTTAACTACCTCCTTATTTGATATGCAGCGAAATAAAAATCCCCCAGCAGGAACTAGGGGATTAAGTTCACTTTAAACGTTAGAGCATATGGATTCGTTCGGTATCGCCCACTTGCTCATCGATTGGGTTCTCTCCATATTTCTTCATGAAGGCTTGCCAGGTCGCATTGGTGCGGTAGGTGTCAATGTATTTTCCGAAGCTTGCACCATCTGGGTAGGTAAATATGAAGAGGAAGTTGCCGGCCTGTGGGCCATTTTGCACGGCACCGTATGTGACCTCGCAATTGAACTCAGACTTTCCAATTGCCACTAGCTCTTTGCAGGCCTCGTCGAAGCGCTCGCGCTGACCTTCTACTAGCTTCCAATAGCTCTGTTCTACAACTTTTGTCATGCGCACTCCTTGAGTTTTGGCCGAATTTCGGCGCTCGGAATCTATCGGGTGGCGGGAGTTGGTACAAGAGTTTTTTATCAATCCTTGCGATAAATATCGCAGCGATGACCAACTGCTACCCCAGTGGTATCAGGCACGCTACGTATCGAGGTGCGTGGAAGTCACCCAGATCCGATAAATCCCTAAGATTTAGGAAATATGTAGTTGTACTGGAATTTTCGCTATTAGAGTTGTCTGATTCTCCCTGTTGATCAACTCCCAATTCTTTTGGGTGGCTATGTCATAAATGTGCGAGCCAAGACCGGGCTTAAACGATTCGACAAGAACGCCATCGTTTGTCGCTTCCACCAAGATGGAATCTGCCCCATTTTTGATGCTAAACGAGATTGTTGAAGCACCTCCGTGACGATGTGCGTTGGAAGTGGCCTCATTGATTAGATCAAGGAGGTTCCCTAATGCAACAGAATCAATATCCGAATTGAATGCTATGGCACTAAATTTCATCTGAATGAGCGGCTCCCATGAATCCTTTATCTCCTGGAGTCGTTCTACGAAAGATTTATTTGCATCTGCGTGGAGAAGAACCTCTGGCATCTTCAAATAATCTGCGGCAATAAGTAGCTCAGTGCGAAGCTCTTCATCACTCTTTGCTTGCAACACTCGGAGGGCAGAGGTGCTCAACTTTGTTTGAAGTGAGCCGTGTAAAAAACGCGCTAGATCATGTGAGATGTTGGAATTTGTATAACGCTGAAAAGTAACGGATTTAAATTTTCTCAGGTATTGGGATTTCGAAATCTCGATGGCCTCAATGGAAGTATTGAGGTATGCCCCGGCAAAGGATATTGCTCCGATCACAAGGGATGTCCAAGTAGCCTCAACGAAAAATGAAGAGAAGGAGTACGTTTGATTAAGGTTTCGGATTACAAAACCAGTGCTGAGGGCCTGAGCAAATCCGATGAGAACAGGGAAGCCAAATACCCGAGAGATAGATGCTTTCGAGTATCTAAATAATCGTGAGAGACCCAACAAGAGAAGGCCAAGAATAATGTTATTTATTAAAATCAGAATCAACCCACGGCGAAGTCCAAATATTTGTAAATCTCCACGGAACTCCCCAAAGATGTGACATAAAATTATCCAAGGTATTTGTCTTGCGAGTGCGTCAGGGATTAAAAGCATGGCACTCATTCCTACCCTAAGAGAATTTGATTGTGACTTCTCTAATTTCGCAACCCGATGACTTAAAGGTCGAACCAGATCTGTCGATAATCGTCGAAGAACTCCGGCCAATTCTTCTTTCCCCGGCAACTTTTGGGTAAGAGCTAATGCTTGAATCTCATTATGCATTGCGTACAAACGATCTGCTACCGCCGCGGCCAGCTCTTGTTGGTTTTTTTGATCTCGCGTTGCCTCCAATAATTCACCAATTGCAACCAGATTAGCCACACTCTCCTTACGCGAGCGTGAAATCTCTTGGTACGAAAATGAAATAAGTGCGATAAACGGGATTGAAAGGCTCCCCAATAAGGCAGCGTTTCCAATACGGATGACACCACTCTCTAAGGTATTTGAGGAGATATGGAAGATCCAACGAGCGAAGGCGAATGTAGCGATTCCGCGCACTGACCCTATAAAAGCACCAAAGAGAAAGAGGGCGCCGTTGGAAATTGGATGTTCGTATCGCTTTCTAAGCAGAGTCTTGTCACATATAAAAATTACGAGTGCCGTAACGAGAAGCGAGAGTGAAGAGACGATAGTCCACTGCACAAAGAGTTTTTGCGGAATCTCTCCTTCTGTTAAAGGAATTGAAACAATAAGAAAAGGAAGAAAGATCAGACCAATTTTGTAGGAGATTGCGTGTCGACCGCCGAGAACAACGCCTCTCAACTGATGCGTTTATTCTCGCTAGGGATAGAACCTGTCAGCTGAAAGTAGAGGCGAGATAACTCGACGCGTTTATTAATTTGTGAATCTTCAATTCCAAAGTGATTGATCAGCCGAGATATCGCTTGTTCGACAGACTTCTCTGAGACAGCGCGACTTTTAGCTATTTCTGAATTCGACAATCCAAGCGCTATTAATCTCAGCGTCTCAAGTTGAGCGTCTGGGATGGCTTGACTAAATTGATTTGTTAATATTGGCGTTGATTTTGAAGTATTAGAAATCGATAACAGTATTTCCTCGTGAAGCTTCTCAATCTCATGAATATCACGCTTCACTAAATATCGTGAGCCAGCAGGAAGATTCGCAATTTTCGGATCCAAGAATCTCGGATCATAGAAACCTGTGAGTAGCACGATTCCAATTTTTGGAAGTATTCGGCGCAAACCAAGGGCAAGATCAATCCCATTGGGCCCTTTTCCTAGATCAAGATCGAGTACGGCGGCATCAGGTTTAATACTGCTAGCAACTTGCATCGCTGATGCAACCGAGGCGGTGTCATGAACAATTTCGACGCCTTGGAGTTGCAGCGCCGCTTTCATTGTTGTGCGTGTAAAAGAGTCATCTTCGACAAGCATCACTCGCACTCTTTGCATGAGAGAAAAGTATCTCTTCTCTGATATTAGGGGTTACCCCCTAAGGTGAATCTTTTTTCTTAGGGGCTAGGGATAACCCAGCCTCTAGTACGCCCTCACGCTCACTTTTTTGCCGATTTCCTCACGGAACTTCCTTTCTTGTCACAATCTCTCGATCGTCTCCATGGGCGGCGCTCTGTTTTTTTTGGTGGCTGAGCACGGGGTCAGGAGAGGGGGTGTCGGCATGATTTCAGATCGCCTGCATAAGCGCCTACGTAAATTGGTTAGCTACTCCTTATTCCTATCTTTATTAACATTTGTTGCGCCCGTAGCTTTGGCACCAACCTTATTACTTTCCAATGCGGCTGCCGCTGACAACGCTCCAGATACGCACCAAAAACCAAATCAAATTCTTGAAAATGCCTATGTGGGTGGTGGCTATACCTACGATCCAAATAATCCACCGACGGCAAGCTCGGCGCTCGGAACCCAGTGCGTATTTAATTCTGCAACGGGTGGTGGCGGTACTTCAGCAACTCCAACAACAGTCGGAGAAGCTTCTCCATTTATGCAGTGGCGATTTACTCCAACATTTAATGCGGCGGCAGGTTGCACCCCAACATTAAGTGCAACTCCGACAACGACGACTGGAATGTTGGTGCATTACACATCTTACCTATACACATCAATTGCAACGATGCAGATGTGTGAAGTCTCAAATACACCGATGTATGTGACCGTGAATGGTTCACTAATGCTCAACGATTGGGCAACTCACTCGTTGCCATCATCCAACAATATTCAACGAGCTGCCGGAACATATAATCAACTCGGTGCGCCGGCCATGCCGACATCAGGAACCCAAACTTCTGCGTGGTGGAACCAGCAGTCCATTATTTCAACTACCGCTTCGTCTGGTGCGTCAGGGACCACTACCCTCAGCTCTCCTTGGTCACATGGATATAAAATTGATCTTTGGGCCTACGAAAATACCTCTTCGTCCTATATTGCAATCTACTTTGACAGCTCAACGTGCGACGGAAACAGCCAGACAGATGCATTGCACGGATCCGGAACATTCTTCTTCACAACCACAGCCCCAGCCGACTTTCCTACTGTAACCCCATCAGCAAAAATTTTAGCTTCACAAACAATCGCCTTCCCATCTCTGACTCAAACCCTTGGTTATGGCGCGACTCAAACCCTTAATCCAACATATGGAGGTACAGGAGCGATTACCTACTCCGTGACGGGATCCGCCTGCTCGGTTACTGCCGGGGTGGTGAAGATGCTGACCACGTCAGGTACGTGTTCGATCTCAGCAACAATCGCGGCGGACTCCTTCCACTCTGGAGCATCAACAACCTCACCATTAGTAATTACCGCAACTAAGGGAACGCCAACGGTCACCGCGACAGCATCTAATGCAACCTTTGGTCAGTCGATCGGCGCGACCAGCGTTGTTAGTGGATTGGCATCGGGAGATACCTTCTCGGGCTACATTCTTACTTTTACAGGGACAGGTAGCTATAACTCGACAACTGCGCCTACTGCTCCTGGGACATACACGGTGACACCATCTGGCGGAACACTGGGTGGCACAACCGGTACATCTTCCTATTACAACGCTGCAAGTTATGTCTCTCAAAGTTTTACGATTAGTCCTGCCACTATTACAACCAAAGCGATAGTGATTACGGCACCTGTGAAAGGTGGCACCCCACAATCATCGACAACCGATAATGGCCAATTTTCAACCACAATCACATGGAATGGAAATCCATCAACCTTTGCGGCCAGTACTGCGTATACAGCCACAATCACGGTAGTACCGGACTCGTCCTACACAGTCACTGGCATAACCGCGAATTTCTTTACAGTCTCGACCGCAACAACTGTTACGAATAGTGCAAGCTCAGCCACTGTTACTGCAGTATTTCCTGCAACGTCTGCAATCACCGCTCCGACAGCACCAACTATCGGAACCGCGACTGCAACCGGAGCGAAGACCGCAACCGTTTCATTTACAGCCCCAAGCAGCAATGGTGGCGCAACAATCGTTTCATATACAGCCACATCATCACCTGGTGGAATAACGGCAACCCTAACTCAATCCGGATCAGGCACTATCTCGCTCAGCGGTCTAACCCCGAACACCGCCTACACATTTACAGTTACAGCTAATAACGGTAGCGGAACATCGGTGGCTTCAAGTGCCTCAAACTCAGTGACTACACCAAAGGCTGTCATTGATATTGCAGCGATCGCAATTACTGCTCCTGTGAAGAGCAATACTCCACAGACCAGCACGACTGATAATGGTGAGTATTCGACGACGATCGCGTGGTCTGGATCCCCTGCGACATTTGCTGCAAGTACTACGTATACGGCCACTATTACGATTGTTCCTGATTCTGCCTATACGGTCACTGGGGTCGCAAATAACTTCTTCACGGTGGCTGGCGCAACTACGGTGACATATACAGGTGGGAGCACCTCGGTTTCAGCGCTCTTTCCTGTGACCTCTGCAGTCACAGCTTCAACTGCTCCGACAATCGGGACGGCAACGACTACTGGTGCAACAACTGCGACTGTTGCTTTCACCGCTCCGAGCAATAATGGTGGTGCAACCATCATTTCATATACAGCCACATCATCACCTGGTGGAATAACGGCAACCTTGACCCAGGCAGGTTCTGGAACTATCACGATCACGGGATTGAGCCCACTGACGACATATACATTTACAGTGACAGCAAATAATGGAACTTCCACATCAGTTGCCTCCAGTGCCTCCAACTCGATTACTACTTTGAAGAACACGATCACGACTGCACCGATAAGTATTGTTGCACCAGTTGTTGGAGCAACTCCTCAAACGTCCACGCCAGATAATGGGCAATACTCGACTACGATTGCATGGTCAGGAAGTCCAACCACCTTCGCCGCTAATACGGGTTATCAGGCGACAATTACAATCGTTCCCGATGGTCTCTATACGGTTACCGGGGTCACTGCAAACTTCTTCACGGTCTCAACCGCAACATCCGTTACCTATATTGCTGGAGCATCGACTGCTCTTGCAGTCTTCCCTGCAACAGGGGCGGGACTCACATCGCGCACCATCTCCCTCACATCTCCACCTGCATCTTTGACCTATGGCTCAACAGCTACTCTCTCGGCTTCAGCATCAGCTGGTGGCAGCGATGGCACCATCTCCTTCAGCGTTGGATCATCAACAGGCT
>TBL_comb47_HYPODRAFT_10004253_pt1 | contig 16535 bp, 15 predicted proteins | sample TroBogypolimnion_40_FD_10682 | JGI IMG/M metagenome (IMG submission 10682)
GGCAGCTTTTTCTTTACCTGGATTTCATCAAGGTCCAGGGTCATCCACAAGGAGTATCAATGCGTCATTACGAAATCATTCTCATGATCCACCCGGATCAGAGCGAACAAGTTCCTGCCATGCTGGAACGTTACAAGGGCATGATCACCGCTGGCGGTGGCAAGGTGCACCGTGTTGAAGATTGGGGCCGTCGTCAGATGGTGTACATGATCAACAAGCTGGCCAAGTCGCACTACCTGTGCATCAACATCGAGGCCGACCAGGCTGTGATGGCTGAGCTGGAACACGCGTTCAAGTTCAACGATGCCGTGTTGCGCCACCTGACGGTTCTGAAGAAGAAGGCTGACACCGGTCCTTCCTCCATGATGAAGACCGTCGAGCGCGAAGAAACGCGCAAGGCCCAACAAGCCGAATACCAACAACAAGCCTGATTGTTGAAACGCTGACCGCTTTCCCAATTAAGGAGTGCAAACCAATTCACTGGAACTGAATGCCGTGATCGCAGAGGTTGAACCGATGCGCTACACACCGGCAGGCATACCGGCCCTGAACTGCAGACTCGAACACGAGTCGCAAATCCAGGAAGCCGGTGGAATCAGAACCGTGAAGATGGCCATCAAGGCAGTGGCCTTGGGATCCCTGGCTGAACGACTCGCCCAACAGGCCGTCGGCAGTCGCTGGAATTTCAAGGGTTTTCTGGCCAATGCACGACAGGGGAAGTCAGTCGTTTTTCATATTCAGGATTTTTTGCAAGCTTAATTTAAGGAGTCCATCATGCCCGGACCAAAACGTTTCAATAAAGACAAGCGCCCCAAGCGCAATACCCAATCCCTGCTGTTTAAGCGCAAGCGCTTTTGCCGCTTCACCGTGACCGGCGTCGAAGAGATTGACTACAAAGACATCGACACGCTGCGTGACTTCATCGCCGAAAACGGCAAGATCATTCCCGCACGCCTGACCGGCACCCGCGCGATTTTCCAGCGCCAACTCAACACCGCTATCAAGCGTGCGCGTTTCCTCGCGCTGCTGCCTTATAGCGACCAGCACAAGATCTAAGGAGTAGACCCATGCAAATTATTCTGCTCGACAAGGTCGTGAACCTCGGTAACCTGGGCGAAATCGTCCGCGTGAAAGACGGCTACGCCCGCAACTTCCTGATCCCTTCCGGCCGTGCCCGCCGTGCTACCGAAGCTGCCAAGGCAGAATTCGAAGCCCGCCGCGCCGAACTGGAAAAGTCTGCCGCTGCCAAGCTGGCTGAGTCGCAAGCCCTGGGCGAAAAGCTGGGCGGCACGACCATCAAGCTGACCCAGAAGGCTGGCGTGGATGGCCGCTTGTTCGGTTCCGTCACCAATTCGGACATCGCCGAAGAGTTGGCCAAGGCCGGTTACAAGGTTGCCAAGTCGCACGTGCGCATGCCCAACGGCGCTATCAAGGTGGTTGGCGACAGCACCGTGAGCGTGGCACTGCACACCGACGTGGTGGTGGACATCACCGTATCCGTGTACGGCGAAACTGCGTAAGCTACGCTTGCTAAGTTAAGCCTGACCTGAGCGGACTGTTCGCGGTCCGCTGGTCTAAAAAAGCCGCCGGGGGTAAGCCTCTGCGGCTTTTGTCATTGTGGGATCCGCTTACCCACTGGTTTGCACAGCTTATGCACAATGTATAGGCCTGCTTATCCCCAGGCAATGCCCTCGACTCCGCCCTTGTTGCGACGTAGCATGCAAAGGTACCAAGGAAGCCCTATGTCAGCCGATGTTTCCCCTTTTGATGAATATGGGCAGGATCGCCAGATTGCCCAGCTTCGCATTCCGCCGCACTCGATCGAGGGCGAGTCCAGCGTGCTGGGCGGCCTGCTGCTGGACAACCATGCCTGGGACCGGGTGGGTGATGTGCTGGTGGACAGCGACTTCTACCGCTATGAGCACAAGCTGATTTACGGCGCCATCGGTGCCTTGGTAAACGCCAGCAAGCCGGCCGATGTGATCACCGTGTTTGAACATCTGCAAAGCCAGGGCAAGGCCGAGGAGATCGGTGGCCTGGCGTATCTGAACTCGCTGGCGCAGTACGTGCCCAGCGCCAGCAATATCCGCCGCTATGCCGAGATCGTGCGCGACCGCTCCATCCTGCGCAAGCTGGTCAGCGCCAGCGATGAAATTGCCACCAACGCCTTCAATCCCAAGGGCCGTGCGGTGTCGCAAATCGTGGACGAGTCCGAACAGAAGATCTTCAACATCGGCGAGCAGGGCAAGCGCAACAAGCAAGGCTTTCAGGCCATGGATACGCTGGTGGTCAATCTGCTGGACCGGGTTCAGGAGATGGCGGACAACCCCAACGATGTGACCGGCGTGCGCACCGGATTTATAGACTTTGACCGCATGACCGCTGGCCTGCAGGCAGGTGACCTGATCGTTTTGGCGGCCAGGCCATCGATGGGCAAGGCGCAACCTTTGGATGCAAAGGTGCGCACATTGAGTGGATGGCGGGCCATGGGCGAGCTGGAGGTGGGAGATGCACTGGTCTCTGTCGATGGACGTGAATCCATGGTCACAGGCATTTATCCGCAAGGCGTCAAGCAAACCTTCCGTGTGACATTCTCGGATGGCCGCTCGACCGAGTGTTGTGCCGAGCACCTGTGGAAGGTCATGTACCGGGATTGGTCAGAGCCACGCATTGTTTCAACCGACAAGCTGGGCGATATGTTGAACAAAAAGCGCTACCAAGGGCGTTTGTGGATAGACATGGTGTCGGGAGATTTTGGCAATACGGATGCGCTTCCCATCGATCCATGGGTTTTGGGCAGCTTGTTGGGAGACGGGTGCTTCACCGGCAGTGGAACGGTTCGGTTTTCCACCTCTGCAGCATCCACGCTGGATGAGTTGAATCACCGTTTGCCGGATGAGCTGGAAACAGTCCATGCCGAAAACTACGATGACCGCCTGGTGCAAAAGAGCCGAGGCAGAGTCAAGGGAGTTCAGGGACTCCATGCGAACCCCTTAAGACTGCAACTGGACGCCTTGGGATTGTCAGGCCTGTCAAGTGACCAAAAATTCATTCCCGAGATGTATTTGAATGCCAGCAAGGCCGCGCGCATGGACTTGATCCGCGGCCTGATGGACACCGATGGTTGGGTTGAAAAATGGGGAAGCCTGCGCCTGAGCACCTCCAGCAAAAGGCTTGCATCCGATGTCGCATTGTTAGCGAGGTCCCTGGGCGGCTGGTGCTCCATCACCATGAAGCAGCCCCACTTTACCAATGTTGCTGGTTTGCGTATGCCCGGTTTACCGGCCTATGTCTGTCACTTGTCACATCCGAACTCCAGGGAGTGGCTGCTGCTGGCGGATAAGCAAAATCGGGTACCCAAGGAATGGGGCAGAAAAAAAAGGCTGACCGTTTCATCGGTGGTGGCTGCCCGGACCGCAGCGTGCCAATGCATTGCGGTGAGTCACCCCAGCCACCTCTATGTGACGGATCACTATATCGTCACGCACAACACGGCCCTGGCCATCAATATTGCCGAAAACGTGGCCTTGAACGAGGGCCTGCCGGTGGCGGTGTTCTCCATGGAAATGGGCGCGGCCCAACTGGCCGTGCGTATCGTGGGCTCGATTGGCCGCATCGACCAGGGCCATTTGCGCACCGGGCGGTTGACCGATGAGGAATGGCCGCGGCTGTCCGAGGCGATTGAGCGCTTGCGCACCATCTCCCTGCATATTGACGAGAGCCCGGGCCTGAACTCCAGTGAGGTGCGGGCCAATGCCCGGCGCCTTTCACGCCAGTACGGCCAGCTTGGCCTGATCGTGGTGGATTACCTGCAACTGATGAGCGGCAATGGCGGCAGCGACGGCGAAAACCGGGCCACCGAACTGGGCGAGATTTCACGGGGTCTGAAGATGCTGGCGCGCGAGCTCAAATGCCCGGTGATTGCCCTGTCACAGCTCAATCGCAGCGTGGAGCAGCGCCCCGACAAGCGTCCGATGATGAGCGACCTGCGCGAATCGGGCGCGATCGAGCAGGATGCGGACATCATCATGTTTATCTACCGCGACGAGTACTACACCAAGGAGGCCTGCAAGGAGCCGGGTGTGGCCGAGGTGATCATCGCCAAACAGCGAAACGGTCCCACCGGGACCGTNAAGCTGGCCTTCCTGCGCAACATCACCAAGTTTGAAAACCTGGCCAGCGGCGGCAGTGGAGACTACTAGAGAACTTCGCTGGCGAAGTCGGCCAGGCGCGAACGCTCGCCGCGCGCCAGGGTGATGTGCCCGCCGTGCGGCCAGCCCTTGAAGCGGTCCACGGCAAAGGTCAGGCCCGAGGAGCCTTCGGTCAGGTAGGGCGTGTCGATCTGGGCCAGATTGCCCATGCAGATGATCTTGGTGCCGGGGCCGGCGCGGGTGATCAGCGTCTTCATCTGCTTGGGCGTCAGGTTTTGCGCCTCGTCGATGATCACGTACTTGTTGAGGAAGGTGCGTCCGCGCATGAAGTTCATGCTCTTGATCTTGATGCGGCTGCGGATCAGCTCATTGGTGGCGGCACGGCCCCATTCACCGGCGCTGGTGTCGGTCTTGCCCAGCACCTCGAGGTTGTCGTCCAGCGCGCCCATCCAGGGGCCCATCTTCTCTTCCTCCGTGCCCGGCAGAAAGCCGATGTCCTCGCCCACGCTGACGGTGGCGCGGGTGACGATGATCTCCGTATAGCGGCGGTCATCCAGCACCTGGGTCAGACCGGCGGCCAGGGCCATCAGGGTCTTGCCGGTGCCGGCCGTGCCGGTGAGCGTGACAAAGTCCACTTCCGGATCGGTCAGCAGGTTCATGGCAAAGTTCTGCTCGCGGTTGCGGGTGGTCACACCCCAGACCGCATTTTTCAGGTGGTTGAAGTCCTTGAGGGTCTTGAGCACGGCCGTGGTGCCGCGGATCTCGGTGACGCGGGCGTACAGGCTGGGCTCGCCGGGCGACTCGAAATAGACAAACTGGTTGATCAGCATGCTGGGCACAGAAGGGCCGTCCACCTTGTAGAAGGTGTGTTGGCCCTGCTGCCAGCTTTCCACGCTCTGGCCATGGGTGGCCCAGAAGTCGGAGGGCAGGGCCAGGCTGCCGGAGTACAGCAGGTCGCCGTCTTCCAGCGTCTTGTCATTCTGGTAGTCGTCGGTGGCCAGGCCCAGGGCGCGCGCCTTGACGCGCATATTGATGTCCTTGGAGACCAGCACCACCTCGCGCGGGGCGAACTGCTTGCTGAGCGCAGCCACCACACCCAGGATCTGGTTGTCGGCCTTGCCCTGAGGCAGGCTGGTGGGCAATGCGTAGTCCAGCGGCTGGGTCTGGAACAGCAGCTTGCCGCGTGCATCGCGGTGGCCGGTGCTGGAGAGCTGGAAGCCGGCCGTGATGTCGGCGCCGGGTGTGCCCGCCAAGGCGTCCAGCGTGCGGCTGGTCTGGCGCGCATTGCGAGCCACCTCGGTCATGCCCTTTTTATGGCCATCCAACTCTTCGAGCACGATCATGGGCAGGTAGATGTCGTGTTCTTCAAAGCGGAACAGGCACATCGGGTCGTGCATCAGCACATTGGTGTCCAGCACAAACAGCTTGGTCGGGCCGGTGTGAATGCGCCGCGCACGCTTGGCCGGGCCGGCCGGCTTGATGCTTGCGGGCTTCTCGGCGCGTGGCGCTTCCAGGGCCGCGAGTTGGGGCAGGAAGGGGGCAGGGGCCTTCACCAAGGGGATCTCGACTGCGACGCTGCGCAAGGGCGCCGCGCCTTCGGCTTTGCGTTGCGGCCGGGTGGTGCCACGCGCGGGTGCATCAAAAGCCTTGGCGGTCAGACGGTCGGCACGCTTGGAGGGAGCAGGAGGCAGGGGCATGTAGGGTGGCTCGCGAAGAATGGTTTATGAAAAAACGATGCCGTAAAAGTAAAAAAGCCACCTTGAGCCCAGGTGGCTTTTTTTAACAAACGCGGTCGCAGTGTTCAACGGCATGTGCCCATTATGCATAAGCTGGGTGACATCACCGCCGCGAATATGCTAAATCAGGCGGCTTTCTTGTTCAGCAACTTGACGGACTTCAGCACATCGTCCACATGGCCTGGCACCTTCAGTCCGCGCCATTCTTCCTTGAGCAGGCCGTCTGCGCCCACCAGGAAGGTGCTGCGCTCAATGCCCTTGACCTTTTTGCCGTACATGATCTTGTTTTTGACCACACCAAACATGTGGCACATTTTTTCTTCTGTATCGGCAATCAACTCGAACGGCAGTTCCAGCTTGGTCTTGAACTCGTCGTGGGACTTCATGTTGTCGCGGGAAACGCCGAACACGGTGGCCCCGGCCTTGACAAAGTCCTTGTACTTGTCACGGAATTGCATCGCTTCCGTGGTGCAACCAGGGGTATTGTCCTTCGGGTAGAAGTACAGCACCATGGTTCTTCCGTTGTTGGAGGTGTTGGTCACCTTGAGGCCACCGGTGGCATTTGCCTCGAACTCGGGTAGGGGTTTATTGACAACAATCGCCATAGGGTATAAAAGTCTCGCGTGCAGGTGTCAGTCAAGGTGAGGGTGTCTGGCGTCACGGCGCCGTGAACCCTCGACCGCAACCCGGGATTTTACTCCGAAACCGGTGTAATCCTGCACCGGGGGCGTCGCTGGCCTACAGCAGCAGTGCGGCAATCACCCTTCTGCCCTCGCCGGCCAGAAAATTAAAGGTGCGGCAAGCTGCCTGGGTGTCCATGGTTTCCACCCCGATTCGCCTGGCGTACAGGTTTTGCAAACAAGTCGGATGGGGGAATCGGATGCGCTCGCCGCTGCCAAAGAGTATCAGTTCGGGCTGCATTTCGGCAAACAGATCAAAGTGCTCGGGCAGCAAGGCATCGAAGCCGGGGCAGGTCCAGAGGCTGGCGCCCGTCTGCGCATTGACAAACAGGTTGTTGCTGAATTTTTGGCCGTTGACGTCCACCCAGCCGGGTCCATATCCGGTAATGCTGGGGCCGTTGGTCGCGTCGGGCTGAAGTTTCATGGTGTGAGGTGAAAAAGTTGCAGGTCCGCAAGGCCTGGAGGATCGCCGCGAAACGGGCATAACTGTGGTCAAATTATAGGTTTAGCCCAGACAACCCTGTTGGAGAGACTGTGAGAACTATTCGAAAATCAGCCAAGCTGGCCAACGTCTGCTACGACATCCGCGGCCCCATCATGGACCGCGCCCGTCAGATGGAGGAGGAAGGCCAGAAAATCATCAAGCTCAACATCGGCAATCTGGCGGTGTTTGGCTTCGATGCGCCCGAAGAAATCCAGCAGGACATGATCCGCAACCTGCCCAACTCGGCCGGCTATTCGGACAGCAAGGGGATTTTTGCGGCGCGCAAGGCGGTGATGCACGAAACCCAGAAGCAGGGCATTCTGGGCGTGACGCTGGACGATATCTATTTGGGCAACGGGGCCTCGGAGCTGATCGTGATGGCCACCAATGGCCTGCTCGATGATGGCGACGAGCTGCTGCTGCCCATGCCCGATTACCCGCTGTGGACCGCCGCTGCCAGCCTGTCCGGTGGCACGCCGGTGCATTACCGCTGCGATGAGTCCAACGGCTGGATGCCTGATATCAAGGACATCCGCTCCAAGATCACACCCAACACCAAGGGCATTGTGGTGATCAACCCCAATAACCCGACCGGCGCGCTGTACTCGGATGCGCTGCTGCTTTCGATTGTGGAGATTGCCCGGGAGTTCGGCCTGGTGATTTTTGCCGACGAGGTCTACGACAAGGTGCTGTACGACGGCGTCAAGCACACGCCGATTGCGTCGCTCAGCGAAGACGTGCTGACCCTGACCTTTAACTCGCTGTCCAAGAGCTACCGCTCCTGCGGTTACCGTGCGGGCTGGTTGGTGGTATCCGGTGACAAGCGCAGCGCGTCGGATTACATAGAGGGCCTGAACATGCTCTCCAATATGCGGCTATGCGCCAATGTGCCGGGGCAATGGGCGATTCAGACCGCCTTGGGCGGCTACCAGAGCATCAATGACCTGGTCTGCGAAGGCGGGCGCCTGCGCCGTCAGCGCGATCTGGCCTATGAGCTGATCACCGCGATTCCCGGCGTGAGCTGTGTGAAGCCCAGTGCGGCCCTGTACATGTTCCCCAGGTTGGACCCGGTGATTTATCCGATCACCGACGATCAGAACTTCTTTATGGAACTGCTGCAGGAAACCCGGGTGATGCTGGTGCAGGGCACCGGCTTTAACTGGGACACACCGGATCACTTCCGCATCGTCTTCCTGCCGCATGAGGACGACCTGCGCGAAGCCATTGGCCGGGTGGCCAAGTTCCTGGAAATTTACCGCAAGCGCCACGGCAACTAAACCAACTTTTAACTGACAAACGATATGAAACCGATTCAAGTAGGCCTTTTGGGCATTGGCGTAGTGGGCAGCGGCACTTTCAATGTGCTCAAGCGCAACCAGCAGGAGATTCAGCGCCGCGCCGGTCGCGGCATAGAGATCACGATGGTGGCGGACCTGGACGAGGCCCGTGCCCGCGCCGTGGTCGGCCCTGACGTGCAGGTAGTGAACGACGCCCGCAAGATCATCGCCAACCCGGACATCGACATCGTCATCGAACTGATTGGCGGCTATGGCATTGCCAAGACCCTGGTGCTCGAAGCCATTGCCGCGGGCAAGCATGTGGTCACCGCCAACAAGGCGCTGCTGGCCGTGCACGGCACCGAGATTTTTGCCGCCGCTTCCGCCAAAGGCGTGATGGTGGCCTTTGAAGCGGCAGTGGCCGGTGGCATCCCCATCATCAAGGCCCTGCGCGAAGGCCTGACGGCCAACCGCATCGAGTGGATCGCCGGCATCATCAACGGCACCACCAACTTCATCCTGTCGGAGATGCGCTCCAAGGGCTTGGACTTTGCCGTGGTTCTCAAGGAAGCGCAGCGCCTGGGCTATGCCGAGGCCGACCCCACCTTTGACATCGAAGGCGTGGACGCCGCCCACAAGGCCACCATCATGTCGGCCATCGCCTTTGGCATTCCCGTGCAGTTTGACAAGGCCTATGTCGAAGGCATCACCAAGCTGTCCAGCCAGGATATCAAGTACGCCGAACAGCTGGGCTACCGCATCAAGCTGCTGGGCATTGCAAAACGCCGCCCCGAAGGCATTGAGCTGCGCGTGCACCCCAGCCTGGTGCCAAGCAAGCGTCTGATCGCCAATGTGGAAGGCGCCATGAACGCGGTCATGGTGCAGGGCGATGCCGTAGGCACCACGCTGTACTACGGCAAGGGCGCAGGCTCAGAGCCCACCGCCAGCGCAGTGATTGCGGATCTGGTCGACATCACGCGTCTGCACACGGCCGACTCCATGCACCGCGTGCCGCACCTGGCCTTCCAGCCCGATGCCATGAGCGACACCCCCATACTGCCCATGGCCGAGGTGGTGACCAGCTACTACCTGCGCCTGCGCGTGGCCGACCAGGCTGGCGTGCTGGCCAAGGTGACCGGCATTCTGGCCGAATCGGGCATCAGCATCGATGCGGTGCTGCAGCGCGAGGCCGATGAAGTGGGCGGCGCAGACGCCACCCAGACCGACCTCATCATCCTGACCCACGACTGTGTGGAGGCCAAGATGAATGTGGCCCTGGCAGCCATGCAGGCCCTGACCACCGTGCTGGAGCCCATCACCCGCATCCGCAAGGAAGAACTGGCATGAAATACCTCAGCACGCGCGCCGCCGCCGCGTCACCCGAGCGCAAGCGCTTTTGCGAAATCCTGCTCGAAGGCCTGGCGCCGGATGGCGGCCTGTACCTGCCGGAAAGCTATCCCCAGGTCAGCGATGCCACCCTGAGCCAATGGCGCACTGTCTATCACCAGCAGGGCTATGCCGCATTGGCCTTCGAGATTCTGTCGCTGTATATCGATGACATTGCGGCCGACGATCTGCGCGCCATTTGCGCCAAGACCTATACCGCCGAAGTGTTTGGCACCGGTGAAATCGTGCCCCTGCGCCATGTCGAAGACGGCCTGTGGATCGAGGCCCTGTCCAATGGCCCCACGCTGGCCTTCAAGGACATGGCCATGCAGTTGCTGGGCAATCTGTTTGAGTTTGAGCTGGCCCGCCGCGGTGAAGAGCTCAACATCCTGGGCGCCACCAGTGGCGACACCGGCAGTGCTGCCGAATACGCCATGCGCGGCAAAAAAGGTGTGCGCGTCTTCATGACCAGCCCGAATGGACGCATGAGCCCGTTCCAGCAGGCCCAGATGTTCAGCCTGCAGGATGCCAACATCTTTAACATCGCCGTCGAGGGCGTGTTTGATGATTGCCAGGACATCGTCAAGGCGGTCAGCAACGATCTGGAATTCAAGCGCAAGTACAAGATCGGAACCGTCAACTCGATCAACTGGGCGCGTCTGCTGGCCCAGGTCGTGTATTACTTTGCCGGCTACCTGCAAGCCACTGAGGTGAACACGCAGCGGGTTTCGTTTGCAGTGCCCAGCGGGAACTTCGGCAACGTCTGCGCCGGCCACGTGGCCCGCATGATGGGCCTGCCGATCCAGCAACTGGTGGTGGCCACCAACGAGAACGATGTGCTGGATGAATTCTTCCGCACGGGCGTCTACCGGGTGCGCGGCAGTGCCGACACCTTTGAGACCTCCAGCCCCTCCATGGATATTTCCAAGGCCAGCAATTTCGAGCGCTTTGTGTTCGACCTGCTGGGGCGCGACGGCACGCGCGTCAAGGCCTTGTTCGGTGAAGCACTCAACAGCCAAGGTCGCTTTGACCTGAGCGCCGATCCGCTGTTTGTGCAGGCAAAAAGCCGTTACGGCTTCACCAGCGGCAAGAGCACCCACGCNGACCGCCTGGCCACCATACGCGCCACCTTCGAGCAGCANGGTTTCATGATCGACACCCACACCGCCGACGCNTTGAAGGTGGCGCTGGAGAAGCGTGCGGCTGGCACCCCCATGATCGTGCTGGAAACCGCGCTGCCGATCAAGTTTGCCGCCACCATTGTGGAGGCGCTGGGCCGTGAGCCGGATCGTCCGGCCCGCTTTGAAGGCATAGAAGCCTTGCCCAAACGGGTGCAGCTGATGGCCGCCGACGCGGGGCCCATCAAGGCCCTGATCGCGCGCGAGTGTGGTTATTAACGCCGACGCCATGCCAGCCGCACGCGCGCCGCTTTTATCCCTGGCCGATGCGCTGGCCCAGTTGCTGGCTACCGTGCAGCCGATGGCTGCGACCGAGTCCGTGGCCACGCTGGACGCCGACGGCCGGGTACTTGCCGCAGACGTGGTTTCTGCCCTACATGTCCCGCCGCAGGATAACAGTTCCATGGACGGCTACGCCGTGCGAACAGCGGATGTGACGGCGCCGGGCGTGGAAATGCCGGTGTCGCAGCGCATCCCCGCGGGCTCGTTTGGTGCACCGCTGCAGGCACAGACTGTGGCCCGAATCTTTACCGGCGCGCCCATTCCCGCGGGTGCCGATGCGGTGGTCATGCAGGAAGATTGTGTGGTCGCAAGCGGCAATACGGGTGATGCGGCTCGCGTGCAGGTCCGTTCGATCCCGCGTGCAGGCCAATGGATTCGCCGCGCCGGTGAAGACGTGGCCGCCGGAGCCGTGGTGCTCGCCAGCGGCCAGCGTCTGGGGCCTGCCGAACTGGGCCTGGCCGCCAGCATCGGCATGGACCGGCTGTCTGTGGTCCAGCGTCCGCGCGTGGCCCTGTTTTCCACCGGCGACGAGTTGGTGATGCCGGGCACCGTGGCACCGCAGGACATGCGCCCGGGTGCCATCTACAACTCCAACCGCTTTTTCCTGAGCAGCCTGTTGCGCCGCCTGGGCTGCGTGGTGACGGACTTCGGCATAGTCCCCGACCGGTTGGAGGCCACGGTGAACGCCATGCGCGATGCCAGCCTGGAGCATGAACTCATCCTGACCAGCGGCGGCGTGTCGGTCGGCGAGGAAGACCATATCAAGCCGGCCGTGCTGACGCTGGGCAGTCTGGACCTGCTGCAAATCGCCATGAAGCCCGGCAAACCCTTTGCCCACGGCAAGGTGGGTGCGGCGCATTTCATCGGACTGCCTGGCAACCCGGTATCGAGCTTTGTGACCTTTTTGCTGCTGGTGCGGCCCTACCTGCTCAGCCTGCAGGGCGTGAGCGCTGTGGCTCCCAAGGCTACCAGTCTGCGTGCCGATTTCGATTGGCTGCGAGCCGACAAGCGACAGGAATTTCTGCGCGTGCGGCGCAATGCCGAGGGCGGCCTCGACCTGTTTCCCAACCAGAGCTCCGGTGTGCTGACCTCGGCCGTCTGGGGCGATGGTCTGGTGGACAACCCGATGGGGCAGACCATTCACAAGGGCGACAGCGTGCGCTTTCTGTCTTTTTCGGAGCTGCTGGCATGAAGATCACCGTGCGCTACTTTGCCTCCATCCGCGAGGCCGTAGGCAAGCCCTCAGAGATGCTGGAAACCACGGCCGCCACGCTGGCACAACTGCGCGATGAACTGATTTTGCGTGGTGGTGGCGAGGCGCTGGCCCGTGGGCGTGCCGTGCGCATGGCCTTGAACCAGGTGATGAGCGATGAATCCGTCAACCTGACCGACGGCTGCGAAGTTGCATTTTTTCCTCCCGTTACCGGCGGTTGAGAAGGACGATATGAGCACGCCACGCGTTTCCATTCAGAGCCAGGATTTTGATGTGTCCGAAGAGCTGCTGCGCCTGCGCGGTGACGACAAGCGCATCGGTGCGGTGTGCAGCTTTGTCGGGCTGGTGCGCGACCGAAATGGCGGTGCCGAAGCCTCGGTCCAATCCCTGGAGCTGGAGCATTACCCTGGCATGACCGAAAAATCCATTGAGGCCATGATTGACGAGGCGCATGGGCGCTTTGACATTCTGGGCGCGCGGGTGGTGCACCGGGTCGGTCTGTTGCAAGCGCTGGACCAGATCGTGCTGGTGGCGGTGAGCTCGGCGCACCGGGGCGAGAGCTTCAAGGCCTGCGAGTTTTTGATGGACTACCTGAAAACGCAGGCGCCGTTCTGGAAGAAGGAAGCCACGCCGCAAGGCTCGCACTGGGTGGATGCGCGCGTCAGCGATGACGATGCGCTGGCGCGTTGGGGCATTGCGGGTTCCAACGCCTTGTAAAAGGGTCGCTGGCACTTGGGGGGCGAGTGCCCAACCCTTTGACCTGTATCAGCCATCCATGGGCTAAGCGAGCTCGCGCACTTGAAAACTGCGCCCATCGCCCTCAAGCTCTAAGGCATCCGACACTACCGTCAAAGGAAGCCAAATGCGTACTGACAAACTAACAACTAAATTTCAGGAAGCCCTGGGTGACGCCCAGTCGCTGGCGCTGGGCAATGACCACGCCTATATCGAGCCGGTCCACGTACTGGTGGCCATGCTGCGCCAGGAAGACGGCCCCAAGGCCTTGTTGCAGCGCGCGGGCGTCAACGTCAACAATCTGCTGAGCGGCGCCGAGGCCTTTATCAAGAAGCTGCCCACGGTGCAGGGCCAGGATCAGGTTCAGGTCGGGCGCGACACCGTCAGCCTGCTGCAGGCGGCCGAAAAGGAATCCATCAAGCGCGGCGACCAGTTTGTGGAAGGTTCCCTGTTCCTGCTGGCCATGGCCGACAACAAGGGCGATATCGGCAACCTGGTCCGCGCCAATGGCCTGACCCGTAAAAGTCTGGAGGCTGCAATAGAGGCAGTGCGTGGTGGTCAGAGCGTGGACAACGCAGACGCCGAGGATCAGCGCGAATCGCTCAAAAAATACTGCGTGGACCTGACCGAGCGCGCCCGCATGGGCAAGCTCGACCCGGTAATTGGCCGCGACGATGAAATCCGCCGTGCCATCCAGGTGCTGCAGCGCCGCACCAAGAACAATCCGGTGCTGATCGGCGAGCCCGGCGTCGGCAAGACGGCTATTGTCGAGGGCCTGGCCCAGCGCATCGTGGACGGTGCGGTGCCGGATTCGCTCAAGGGCAAACGGGTGCTGTCGCTGGATATGGCGTCTCTCTTGGCCGGTGCCAAGTTTCGCGGCGAGTTTGAGGAGCGCCTGAAGAATGTGCTCAAAGACCTGGCCAAGGACGAGGGCCAGACCATTGTCTTTATCGACGAGTTGCACACCATGGTCGGCGCCGGCAAGGCCGAGGGTGCCATGGACGCGGGCAATATGCTCAAGCCCGCGCTGGCCCGTGGCGAGCTGCATTGCGTGGGTGCCACGACGCTGGACGAGTACCGCAAGTACATCGAAAAGGATGCCGCGCTGGAGCGCCGCTTCCAGAAAATCCTGGTCGGTGAGCCCACCGTCGAGGCTACTATCGCCATCCTGCGCGGCCTCAAGGAGCGCTACGAAACCCACCACGGCGTGCAGATCACCGACCCGGCCATCGTGGCCGCGGCCGAGTTGTCGCACCGCTACATCACCGACCGCTTTTTGCCGGACAAGGCCATCGACCTGATCGATGAAGCCGCCAGCAAGATCAAGATCGAGCTGGACTCCAAGCCCGAGGTCATGGACAAGAAGGACCGGCGCCTGATCCAGTTGCAGATCGAGCGCGAAGCCGTCAAGCGCGAGAAGGACGAAGCCTCGCAAAAGCGGCTGGAACTGATCAACGAAGAGATCAAGGCCCTGCAAAAGGAAATTGCCGATCTGGATGAACTGTGGAAGGCCGAGAAGGCCCAGGCACAAGGGTCCAAGACCATCATGCAGGAGGTGGAAAAGCTGCGTTTTCAGATCAAGGAACTGACTGACAAGGGCGATTTCAACAAGGCCGGTGAGCTGCAATATGGCAAGCTGCCCGAACTGGAAAAACGCCTGAAAGACGCACAGGCCCAGGAGACCGGACGGGCCCAGTCGGCCAAGGACGGCGGTCGTGCGCAACTGCTGCGCACCATGGTCGGTGCTGAAGAAATCGCCGAGGTGGTGAGCCGCGCCACCGGCATTCCGGTGGCCAAGATGATGCAGGGTGAAAAGGACAAGCTCTTGCAGATGGAGACCAAGTTGCACGACCGTGTGGTCGGNCAGGAGGAGGCGATTGGCGCCATCTCCAATGCCATCCGCCGCTCGCGCTCTGGCCTCAGCGACCCGAACCGCCCCACCGGTTCCTTTCTGTTTCTCGGCCCGACGGGCGTGGGCAAGACCGAGCTATGCAAGGCGCTGGCCGGCTTTCTGTTTGACAGCGAAGACCATTTGATCCGCATCGACATGAGCGAGTTCATGGAAAAGCATTCCGTGGCCCGGCTGATTGGCGCGCCTCCTGGCTATGTGGGTTACGAGGAGGGCGGTTACCTGACCGAGGCCGTGCGCCGCAAACCCTATAGCGTGCTGTTGCTTGACGAGGTGGAAAAGGCCCACCCGGATGTGTTCAACGTGCTCTTGCAAGTGCTCGACGATGGCCGCCTGACCGATGGCCAGGGTCGTACCGTGGACTTCAAGAACACGGTGATCGTGATGACCAGCAATATCGGCTCGCACCTGATCCAGAGCATGGTGGGCCAGGACAGCGAGGACATCAAGGAAGCGGTGACCGGCGAGCTGAAGAACCACTTCCGCCCCGAGTTCCTGAACCGCATCGATGAGACCGTGGTGTTCCACGCGCTCGACGCTGCCCATATCGCGTCCATTGCCAAGATCCAACTGGCCGTGCTGATGGCGCGTCTGGCCAAGATGGATCTGACCTTGGAGGTGTCGGATGCGGCGGTGGCCGAGCTGGCCAAGGTGGGCTTCGATCCGGTGTATGGCGCGCGGCCCCTGAAGCGTGCGATCCAGCAGCGGATTGAAAACCCCTTGTCCAAGCTGCTGCTCGAAGGCATGTTCCTGCCGAAGTCCACCATCAAGGTGGGCGTGGACCCGATCCAGACGCCGGGGCAGTTCAGCTTCAGTTGAGTAGCGCAGCGCGCGGCAGGGGCAAGGGCGGGCGGCTAAGATGCCTGCATGACCACTGCCTCCGCTGCTGCTTCCTTTTCATCTCCCATCGTTCCTCTGCGCCAGGACGCTGGCATCATCGGTCTGGTGGGGCTGGCGCATGCCAGTTCGCACTTCAGCCACCTGATCTTGCCGCTGATGTTTCCAGTGTTCATGAAGGAGTTTGGCTTCACATTTTCGGAGCTGGGCTTGTTGATGAGCGTGTTCTTTGTGGTCTCCGGTGTGGGCCAGGCCTGTGCCGGCTTCGTGGTGGACCGCTTGGGCGCGCGGCCCCTGCTGTTCACGGCCATGGCGATCTTTGTGCTGACCTGTGTCTGCGCCTCCAGGGTCACCGGTTATACCGGGCTGATGCTGGTGGGCGCACTGGCCGGGCTGGGCAACGCGACGTTTCACCCGGTCGACTTCACCATCCTCAACCAGCGGGTCTCGGCGCCACGTCTGGGTTACGCCTTCAGTGCCCATGGCCTCACCGGTAATCTGGGTTGGGCTGCAGCACCGGTGTTCATGGCCGGCGTCACCGCGGGCTTTGGCTGGCGCAATGCCTATCTGGCAGCAGCGGTCCTGTATGCCCTGATTCTGCTGCTGTTGGTGCTACACCGTGACAAGCTCAGCACCAGCCACAAGGCGCATGCTGCCGATGCAGACC
>TBL_comb47_HYPODRAFT_10004254_pt1 | contig 16535 bp, 11 predicted proteins | sample TroBogypolimnion_40_FD_10682 | JGI IMG/M metagenome (IMG submission 10682)
ACCATCAAATTACAGGCTCTGATGCGGGGACATATCCAGGCGCAAAGGTCGGAAGCAGTATTAAAACGACCGATTATTCCCAGGCCAGCCGATACGAAATGGGTTCGGCAACACCGGATGTCATTGGCGGTTTTAGTACCACCGCGCATTATAAAAACTTTGACTTAGGGGTTACTTGTGCATATCAATTGGGTGGTAAATTTTTGAGCGTTGAATACGCAAACGGTCTTTACCGAAGTGAATCTATTGGAGGTGTTGTTTCCAAAGATTTGATTGGTAATACCTGGACACCGGAAAATAAAAAAGCCAGATTTCCAATGCAAATGTACACCGGAGATCAATATGGTAATGGCGCTACAATTGGAAGCTGGGCATATACAGATATGTCACTGTTCAGTGCTTCTTACCTGAGCATTAAAAATCTGACAATTGGGTATACACTTCCTCAAAAGTATCTGAATAAATTGGAGCTTAGTGTTGTTCGTCTCTACTGTTCTGTCGATAATGCCTGGATGTTTACGGCACATCCTGGATTTGACCCCCGCATGTCTCTCGCCGGTGGTCTTGAAGTAGGAGCCTATGCCTATCCATATATGCGCACAAAATCAATTGGACTTACCGTAACTTTCTAAAAATTTAATTGCGATGAAAAAATATTTAATAATACTTGCATTAGTAGGGGTAATTATCACCTCCTGTTCGAAACAACTTAATGTGACTCCTCCATCTTCCATAACTGATGAGCAAATTAAAGCAATCCTGGCCAGCGGGAATGATGCGAATATAAAACTGGTTCTTGGTGGTATAGCAGATGGGATACCCGCTTATTTTCACGTGAGTGGTATTAATGGACAGGGATCGGCTGATGGACGTTATTATACGAGTCAGGGTCTGGACGTAATGCGTAACCTCGAAGGGAACGACATCGTGTTTGGTACCAAAACGACAACGGATTTCGGTTTTGCCGAATATAATTTTAACGACTTTATTTCTCAGTCGGTCGATAAGAATGTGCCCTATTGGTATTATGGCTGGAGTAATATTACTGCTGCCAATAAATTGCTTTTATATCTTACGGATGATATAATTGGTAATAACCTTACCTTGAAAGGCTATAAGGCCAGGGCACTTACCCTGCGTGCCTACAGTTATAACTACCTGATGGAGAATTATCAGGACGCTTATGTGCTGAATGGCAAAACAAAATTGGGACTTCCGTTATATGACACCTATTCACCGGTTCAGGCTTATAAAGCCAGATCATCTGCTGCTGATACCTATGCATTCATTCAGAAGGATGCCAAACTGGCTCAACAATTGTTTACTGCCGCAGGTACTGGTATTACTACTGTCAAAACGGATATAGATTTAGCTGTGGCTGACTTCGTTTTGGCACGTGTTTCCCTGTGTGCCGGCGATTGGTCTACTGCTATCACTGCTTGCAATGAAATTCTTGGATCATACTCAACCCTGATGACTCAATCAATGTATGTAGCAAATAATGTTGGAGGAACAACAGTTACTAATCAGGCAAATTATTTGGCAGACAGCAATGGTTTTCTCAATATACTAATTAACCCCGAAGTTATTCTCGGATGGGATCACACTGCGGCTGTCAAAGCGCACAATGCATGGATGAACTCATTCGGCGGCGGTGCCGGTGGACTTGGAGGAGACTATCAACGTATTGATGATCGTTTGTATAAGAAGATTGCTGCTGATGACTATCGCAGAGATAACTTTTTAAGTGCAGACTATGGCAATTTTTCCTACCCTCCAAATAATGTACTAGGTTGGGTACCTCAATATGCCAATCTTAAATTTGCAAATACTCATGGAGTTGGCTCTTCTACTTCAACTACTTACACCGCAGGTGACGTTGGTGATTTTTATATGCGTACTTCTGAAGTCTACCTGATGAAAGCCGAAGCACAGGCTCAGTCTGGTGATTCAAATGGTGCCCAGGCAACTTTAAATATCCTTCTGGCAGCCCGCACACGGACTGGTGCTACGACACTGACTTGCACCAATTATCCTGCCATGAGCGGCATGACTGCATTGCAGATGGTTCAATTTCAGACCCGCATTGAATTATGGGGTGAAGGTGGCCGCGAGTTCTATAACAATAAACGCTGGAATATTGCTGTTGATCGTACAGGCTCATTGGATCACGTGGTTTTAGGTCTATATCCTGTATCATCGATGACTCTGAAAATTCCTGATAATGAAATGAATAACAATCCATTTGCTGTTCAGAACTAATTAGTTCTATTGATGATGACTAAAAAAAGGGCGGAGCATTGTGATGTCACGCCCTTTTTTAAAGTCAGGCAATCTTTTTCGTTCTGTAGAAGGATGATTGCCTGACTTTTTATTTATTCTGCAAATTTTACTTTTGGATAAGCCTACCATTGTTTTTATTCCGATGCATACAGTCGCGATGCGATTGATAATCTGTTAGAAACTTCCGCCGGCAGAACTTCCACCTGGTCCGAATTTTTAAATAAAGATTATGACAATGGTAGTGCAGTTGAGACTAAAAGTGCCACGATTCCCAATAAAGGGCGAATATCAATTCTCATTTGTGAATAAAAAATCAGGCTCATTCTGCGTAAAACGACTCAAAATCGCATTGAAATATGGTGACGTTGAAACTCACGGATATTTTTAATGATTCTTCAACTTAAACAAGAACACTGCTTCCGTTCCGAATGATTTATAAATAAAATATTTAAAAATCGAATCCGGCATTTACACGTGAATTCTTCAATATCTGCGGAACTTCATTAAAAACAAATTATTAAGAAATGGAAAGAAGAACCTTTCTGGTCAGAAGTGCAATCCTTTCAGCAGGAGCCATTGGTGCAAATTCAGTTTCTGTTTTAGGGACTAATCAGCGGGTATCAAAAACATATTCTTTTGATCCTGATCTATATCAATTATTTAAAAAACCGGATTTGATTTACCATCCGTTTGTCAGGTGGTGGTGGAATGGAGATAAAATTGAAGCGAAAGAACTTGTCAGAGAATTGCATCTTTTAAAAGAGGCAGGCATCGGCGGAGTGGAGATTAATCCCATTTCATTCCCTTCCTCCGGTGATGACCTTGGGAAAAAGTCGCTGACCTGGCTCAGTGATGAGTGGATCGATATGTTGCAGGTAACCTTTGCTGAAGCCAAAAAACTGCAACTGACCTGCGATCTGATCGTCGGATCTGGTTGGCCTTTTGGCTCCGAATCACTCAAAGGTGACGAACGGGCTCAGGTGGTGATCATTGATGCAGAGAAACTGGTTGGCCCGATGGTTTATGAAACTTCGCAGTTCAATTTATTTAAGGCCATTGATCCGGGAGTAACAGTGCCAAATTCAACCCGCACTTTTGAAATTCTTTCGCTTAAACTTGTCCCTGACCCAATGAGCGGACTCGATCAGGTGATAGAGCTTTCCGACAAACGGAAAGACGAAATCATTCGGGTTGAAGTCCCTGCAGGTAAACACGTTTTATATGCGCTGATAAAGGTTAATTCTTTTGCCAACGTAATCAACGGAGCTCCCGGAGCTGCCGGTCCAATCCTTAACCATATGGATAAAGCGGCTGTGAGAAAGTATCTCGACCATATGTCTTCTACCATTCAGAAAAAAACAGGTCCGCTTTCGAATCACCTGCGTGCATTTTTTAGCGATTCAATGGAATTGGAAGGGTGTAACTGGACTGGTGACCTTGGAGATGAATTCAGAAAACGCCGTGGGTATGACATGATGCCTTATCTCCCCTTTATCATGTTCAAGGTTGGCCGGCTGGGAGGCATAATTGATGACAAATACGGAGCTGCCAAAACACCTGAGTTCGCCGAACAAATCAAACGTATCCGGTTTGATTTCGAACTGACCAAGGCCGAACTGTTGAAAGAACGTTTTACAGACACCTATCTGCAATGGTGCAGGGATCAGAACGTAAAATCGCGTGCTCAGGCTTACGGTCGGGGGTTCTTCCCGCTTGAAAGCAGCATGGGTTATGATATTCCTGAGGGAGAATCGTGGACAACCAACTGGCTTAAACACAGGCTTGGAGAGGAAATGTCGGACGATGATTACCGTCGCGGCCGCGGATATACCATGATTAATAAATATGTTTCGTCTGCCGCTCATCTCACCGGGAAGCGATTAGTGAGCTGTGAAGAGATGACCAATACCTATATTGTTTTTAATGCCACGCTGGAGCTGCTTAAGATTGGTTCAGACCAGAGTATTATGTCGGGCATTACACACTCAATCTGGCACGGTTTCAATTATTCGCCTCCCGATGCCCCTTTCCCCGGTTGGGTTCAGTACGGTTCATATTACAATGAAAACAACAACTGGTGGCCGTACTTTAAATTTCTGAATGCTTACAAAGCCCGTGTCTCATCGTTGCTTCAGAATGCGGATATGTATACCGACATCGCTATTTTGCCGGCCAATTATGACATGTGGGGAGAGATGGGTGTACAAACCGATCCGTTTCCTGAAAAACTGAACGTTTCGTACACTTCATTAATCTGGGAATCAATCAATAAAAACGGAGGGGCGGCTGATTATCTGACTGAAATTATCATTGATAAATCGACCATTAGAAGCGGAAAACTTTGCTTTGGTCCGAAAAAATATGGGACTCTCTTTCTGGTTGAAATAACCAGCATGAATCCCGAAACAATTTCCAAACTTTATGATTTTGTGTTATCGGGCGGTCGTATTTTCTGCATCGAAAAATACCCCGAGAGGTCGCTTGGATTAACCAACTATGCGGAAAAAGACCGGCAGGTTCTGCAATTTGTCGACAAACTCAAAGCTTTTCCCGATCAGTTCATCCTGGTCAAAAAGCCTGTCGATAACTGTTTTCTGGAATGGTACAAAGAAATGATGGTAAAATACAATATTCCCCATTACCTCGAGATTGAAAATCCTGACCGTTTTCTGATGCAGAATCGCTACCAAAGTGACAGAAACAGTGAAATATTCTTTTTCGCGAATGCCCATATCAACAACAATCATAAAACAAAAGTCACTTTCGGGAAAGAAATCACCAGGGGACGACATGCCTGGATATGGGAGGCAGAAAGTGGCGATCGTTATCGTCTTGGTTTAATTAATGATGCTTTTGATCTTGAACTGGGACCCGCGGAATCACGGATTATTGTTTTCGATAAAGCAAAGAAGGGTCCGGAGTGGATCCCAATACCAGTTTCAGGGATGAACAGTAAAACACTGAATCACGGTTGGGATGTTGAACTTCGGCACAGCCGCGAAAATTGGGTCAAATCCATACCAATGGATGAGCTGAAAGATCTTAAAGAAACCGATTATGTTAGCTTTACAGGTGTTGCTGTCTACCGGAAGAAAGTTGATCTGAGTGATCTAAATTCAAAGTTTTTGAATCTCGGTAAAGTATGGGGTGTTTCAGAACTATTTTTGAATGGGAAGAGTTGCGGGGTGAAATGGTACGGGAACCGGATTTACAACATTTCTCCGTTCCGGCAAAAAGGTCCTAATGAAATCGAAATTCGTATAACAACCACTATGGGAAATTACATGAAAACGCTCACGAATAATAAGACTGCACAAAAATTTACTGTTTTGAAAAATCAAAACCAACCCATCCAGTCCATGGGGTTAATCGGTCCGGTGACGATTTATTAATTATTAACCATAAACTGACAATATGAACAGATTAAGAATCACAGTTTTATCCCTGCTGTTACTTTTGGCACTTCAGCTTTCAGCAGCAGATTACAAAGTTTCGTTATTTGGTATCAAGTCAAACGGCACGACATTAAATACGACCGCTATTCAGAAAGGGATTGATTACATTCATAGTAAAGGTGGCGGTCGCCTTGTATTTTCCGTTGGTCGTTACCTCACCGGGAACATACAACTCAAATCCAATGTGAGTATTCTGTTAAAGGAGGGGGCAATTCTGTTAGGTTCAACCAATATTTACGATTATAACATTGATACTCCTTATAGTTCATTGGTTTATGCCAACAAGGCTGAAAATATTGGAATTACCGGGAACGGAGTTATTGATGGACAAGGGCGCGAGGTGGCCTATAACCTGATTAATCAGATTCACAATGGGATCATTGCCGAGGAGCTGAGGAACGACCGACCTGCTACCCGACGACCACGGGCCATTTATTTTCGCGAATGTAAAAACGTAGATATTACCGGTATCGTGATTCGGAATTCTGCCGAATGGGTTCAGGTTTATGACCAGTGCCAGAACCTTAGAATCGATAAAATCACGGTTGATTGCAAGGCTTTCTGGAACAATGACGGATTGGACATTGTCGATTGCAAAGATGTCAAAGTGACCAATTCATTCATTGATTCAACCGATGACGGGATCTGTTTTAAATCGCACGACGCCACTAAAATTTGCGAAAATGTTGAGGTTCGCAACTGCGTGGTCCGTTCCAGTGCCAACGGGATCAAATTCGGAACGGTAACCTCAGGAGGCTATAAAAACTTTAAGATCATCAATAATAAAGTTTACGACACCTTCCGGTCGGCCATTACTATTGCTACTCCGGATGGGGGTGCGGTTGATAATATATTGGTTGATAGTTTATACGCATACAATACCGGGAATGCCATTTACCTTCGGATTGGTGCACGGTGGAATAAGGGGCGTACCGGATCAATGAACAATATCACCATTCAGAATATGTATGCCGAAATTCCGGCCACCAAACCCGATGCCGGTTACGAGTACGAAGGTCCTGTTGAGGATTTGCCGAGGAACGTTTCTCCGGCAAGCATTGTCGGGCTTCCGGGTAAGGACATTACCAATGTGGTTTTGCGAAATATCCAAATTGTTTATCCCGGAGGGAGCAACCCGAATTACGCCTATCGTGGTGTTAAACCTTCCGATCTGGACAGTATCCCCGAGATGGCATCATCATATCCCGAATTTTCACAGTTTAAAGAACTTCCGGCCTGGGGATTTTATGTAAGACACGCTAAAAATATCACTTTCGAAAACGTCACACTCACTGCCAAAGCAAAAGATTACCGCCCGTCTATTGTGTTTGACGATGTAAAAGGTGCCAGCTTCTCGGGAATGAAGTACAAAGAACCCGGCACAAACAAGAAACAACTTCACCTTTACAAGTCTAAAGGCATTGTTCAAAAATAATAATCAATCAATTAGTTACATTTTTTAAATCCAGATATAATGGGCAAGGCAAACCTACTTTCACTTATTCTGTTGTCGTTTCTCAACATGCAGCTCTCTGCAAAAGATTACCTGATATCCGGTTTTGGTGCAAAAGCCGACGGATTAACCATCAATACCTGTACAATTCAAAAGGCGATCGATTTTGTCAACGAAAACGGCGGCGGAAGGCTGATCTTTGAAGCGGGAAATTATGTCACAGGAAGTATTTACCTGAAATCGAACGTTACACTTCAGCTCGACCGCGGCGCAACTATTCTGGGCTCAACCAATCCGTTTGACTATATCAAGGATAAGAAAATCGGCTGGATGTCAATGATTTTTGCAAAAAATCAGGAAAATATCGGCATTACCGGGAAAGGGACAATCAACGGACGGGGATTCACGACGGCCAACAATATGGTAAATTATATTCATCACGGTATTTACCCCGATTCGCTTAAGCTCGACCGTCCGAACGAAACAAACCGTCCCCAGAACATCTATTTCCGGGAATGCAAAAATGTGAACATATCAGACATTACCTTGCGTGATCCGGCCAGTTGGAACCAAACTTATGACCAGTGCAAAAATCTGTCTGTAGATAACATTTTTGTCGACAGTAAATCGTATTGGAACAACGATGGGATTGACGTGGTGGATTGCGACGGAGTAGTCATAAAGAACTCGTACTTTGATGCTGCTGATGATGTTCTCTGTTTTAAGTCGCATGATTCTAAATGCTTCTGCCAGAATGTGGTAGTTGATAATTGCGTGGGACGCTCCAGCGCTAACGGATTAAAATTCGGGACAGTTTCACGTGGCGGATTCCGTAACTTCAAAGTAACCAACCTGACTATTTTCGACACTTTCCGTTCGGCCATAACTTTTGCTGCAGTAGATGGTGGCGAAATAGAAAACATCGTAGTGGATGGCCTTCGTTCGATCAATACCGGAAATGTGATTTACCTGAGAATAGGTGACCGTTGGAGTAAGGGGAAAAAGCCTTCCATGAAGAATATTACCATATCCAATGTATATGCAGAGGTACCTTTCGGGAAACCGGATGCGGGCTACAATTATGAAGGTCCTGTTGAAGATTTGCCCCGAAATATTTCTCCTGCCAGCATTATTGGTTTGCCTGAATACAAAATTCAAAATGTAACGCTGAGAAACATTGAAATTGTCTATCCGGGAGCAGGAAATCCGCTTTACGCCCGTCGCGGCCTGGGTTCTGCCGAACTGGATAGTATTCCGGAGATGCCCACAGCCTATCCGGAGTTCTCGCAGTTTAAAGAACTTCCGGCCTGGGGTTTCTATATCCGTCATGCAGAGGGCATCACCTTCGAAAATGTCACCCTGAAAGCGTTGAAAAAGGATTACCGTCCGGGCATTGTTATTGACGATGTAAAAACGATGATTTTTAAGGGAATGAAGTTTAATGAGCCTGATAGTCAGGGCAAACAACAGATTTTTCAGCACAAATCCAACAATGTGGTTGCGGAATAACTTACAATTATAAAATTCAGATTATGAATAAAATAAAAATATTCTCAGTTATATTCCTGTCGCTATATACGCTGACACTTTCAGCAAAAGACTACAAAGCCTCACTGTTTGGCATAAAGTCCGAAGGGTTTACTTTGAATACCCACTCTATCCAGAAGGCGGTGGATTTCATCAGCGAAAACGGGGGTGGAAAACTCATTTTTTATGTCGGTCGCTATCTTACCGGCACCATTGAGTTAAAATCGAATGTGACAATTGAACTTAAAGAGGGGGCCGTTCTGGTTGCAACTTCTTCTGTCTATGATTATTTTGGAGTCAAAGGCACCAGGGCCCTGATTCTGGCAGACGGCCAGCAAAACATTGGAATTATTGGAAAAGGTGTGATCGAAGGGGAGGGACCTGCTTTGCTGGAACAAATTGAGATTCAGATTAAGAAAGGTTATCTCAGGGAAACCGCGGTTCAGGCGTCCCCGTTACTGATCGTAATGAATAATTGCAGCAAAATTATCCTTGATCAGTTTAATATGATGAATGCCTGCGGAAATGTTCTGTCATATAGCGGCTGCAAAAACTTAACCTGTAGCAGACTTACAGTGATAAGTACCGCTGTCAAAGGTAGTAAAGGCATTGTGATCGCTGATTGCGACGGAGTGCAACTGACCGGCTTATTCATTGAAACTTCAGGAGAGGAGATTAGTTCCGCCGGAACATCCAAAAATATATCTGTGGCTGGTTGCAAAAATCGGAACGGTAAAAATCTTCAGGTTAAAAAATAATGGGTAAAACAAAGGGTCATCGCTGGCTTCCAACTTACAATTCAACCATTGGGAGTCTGGTAAACCGACATGACTAAAAAATGCAAAATTCAGTCAAAGATGTTTTCTGGATGACAGATGAGGTTAATGTGGCAAATAAAACCGCACAACTTCTGATTGACTGGCAAATTGCCTCCAACTCACCCATCATCGATAGCTTGTACATGGAAGTTTCGTTGAAGCTTGGAAATAAAACCGTTTATGAGCATGTATTCCCTGTTTATAATCATTGTTCCCGGCAGACGATCCCTCTTGAAAATGTCTCCTTTTGGTGGCCAAGGGGATATGGCGAACCGGCCCTTTATCAGGCTTCCGTACGACTTCTTGACCCTAAAAAAAGGGCGCTTGATCAGAGGTGTCAAAATATAGGCATTCGAACTGCTGACCTGATTTTTTCAGATGGTTCTTCAGTAAAAGACACGTCGGCATTTTTATTCAAAATAAACGGAGAAAAAATATTTGTAAGAGGGACCAACTGGGTTCCGTTGGATGCCTTGCACAGCAGGGATAAGGATCATCTGGACGAAGTTTTCAAAATGATTATTGGCCTGAATTGCAATATGATCCGTTGCTGGGGTGGAAATGTTTATGAAGATAAAGCCTTTTTTGATTTGTGCGATAAAAACGGAATGATGGTCTGGCAGGACTTCGCCATGGCAGGAACTGTTTATCCCCAGGACGACCAGTTTGCCGAAAAAATCAGGAATGAAGCCATTAACATTACGGTGAAGCTCCGAAACCATCCTTCACTGATCTTATGGAGCGGAAACAATGAAATCGACATTTCACTGGGATGGAATTTCAAAAAAACACTGGATCCGGGATTGGATCGGCTCAGCAGGGAGGTCTTGCCCCGGGTAATCTGGGAATATGATCCGCTCAGACCTTACCTGCCCAGTTCCCCGTATTGCAGCCCGGAAAGTTTTAAACACGGGAATGATCCGGCATATATGCCCGAAGTGCATCTTTGGGGTCCCCGCGGGTATTACAAAACTCCGTTTTATACCTCGGATGTAAAAGCTCACTTTGTAAGTGAAAACGGGTACCATGGTTGTCCCAACCGTGCCAGCCTCGAAAAAATGGTTGATCCGGAATATGTATATCCCTGGACTGCCGACGGAAAGTGGAATGAGGAATGGCAAACTAAGGCTGTACGGACAAATCCTGAATCAACCATGACCCTGGACAGGAATGACTTAATGGTCAGACAAGTAAAGGCATTATTCGGCGAATGCCCCAAGGATCTTGACCGGTTTATCTTTGCATCACAGGTGGTACAAGCCGAAGCAATGAAATATTTTATCGAATTGTGGCGCATGGACAAATTCAACAAAACAGGGATAATCTGGTGGAACCTTCGCGACGGATGGCCGATCATTTCGGATGCAGTTGTTGATTATTACAACAGTAAAAAACTGGCGTACTACTACATAAAACAAGTTCAGCCTGATGCCTGTGTAATGATTGGCGATGCCAAAGATGGGCTACATCGGATAATGGCAGTGAATGACACCCGTGAAGTGAGATCTGGCAGGGTCACTGTAAAAGATATCGGCAATGGTAAGATTTTATTCTCCGGCACATTTAAAATTCCGAAAAACGGAAAAACATGCATTGGATCTATTCCCGAAGAACAAAAGCAATCTGTCTGGTTAATAGACTATACCATGGGAAGTGAAAAATTCAAAAACCACTATTTATCAGGGAATGCCCCCTTTAATCTGCAGCAATATATGAGTTGGTCTGAAATTATGAATATCAGAGGTACATATATACCTGTTCTGAAATAAAGATAAAGCAAAAAAATGAATCATGAAATCGGGAACAGCCGATGGACAATTGTTGCCTTGCTGTTCTTCGCAACAACAATCAATTATATTGACCGTCAGGTGATCGGGATTCTTAAACCATTTATTACCCAGGATCTTGGATGGAACGAAAACGATTATGGACATATCGTGGCTGCTTTTCAGATCGCTTATGCTGCAGGGATGCTCATTACCGGACGCCTCCTTGATCAATTAGGTACCCGTCTTGGATACTTATGGGCTGTTGTAGTTTGGAGTATTGCAGGGATAGCCCATGCGGCAGCAAGTGGCATTGGCAGTTTTGCATATGCCCGGGCAGCACTGGGGATTGGAGAATCTGCAAATTTCCCCGCTGCCGTAAAGAGCGTGGCAGAATGGTTTCCGCAAAAGGAAAGGGCATTTGCGACGGGATTATTTAACTCAGGGTCAACTGTCGGTGCAATTATTGCACCTATTATTGTAACAGGTTTTACAGTGACATTAGGGTGGCGATGGGCATTCGTTGCAACCGGTGCTTTGGGCTTTGTATGGATTATCTTCTGGCTGGCTTTTTACCATAGCCCATCAAAACATCCAAAATTGACAAAAGCTGAATTTGAATATATCCATCAGGACGATGAGGGCTCGGTTAATGATCAGAATATGAGATGGATTAAGCTTCTCAGGTACAAGCAGACCTATGCCATCTGTATAACCCGATTTATTTCAGACTGGATTTGGTGGTTCTTTCTGTTCTGGATTCCCGATTTTCTGAATAAGACCCAGCATATTAACATGAAAAATATGGTCTTGCCCCTCATTGTTATCTACCTCGTCTCCAGTTTCGGCGGAATTGGCGGAGGATGGATCTCATCCCATTTTATAAAATCGGGCAAAGGAATTGATTTCGCACGAAAAATGGCGGTGCTGATCTGCGCCTTTTGTGTATTGCCTGTAATGCTGGCCTCACAGATTCACACTCTTTGGGTAGTGGTGTTCCTTATATCCTGCGCTGCTGCCGGCCATCAGGGGTGGGCTTCCAATATATTTTCGATCACGTCTGATATTTACCCCAAAAAAGCGGTAGGTTCCATGATGGGGCTCAGTGGCTTTGCCGGGGCGGTTGGGGGTGCTTTATCGGCCTCCTTTATTGGTCTGATTTTAGAGACCACTCACAGCTATTTCTTAATTTTCACGATTGCTCCGGTCATGTATTTGGTAAACTGGCTGATTATTAAAATATTCATACCGGAAATAAAGCCTCTTATAATTTGATTTAATTATTCAGAAAACCTTAAATAAAAACAATGAAACTGTCCGGTAAAACATTTGATATTTTCCAAAGCGATGCCCAGTCATCTTTAGCCGATCGGGTTAAGGTCCCCGATTTTTGTTTTAGTGAATACGAAGCCTACGTGCGGGAAAAGGATGAGCGGTGTGTTTCATTTATAAATAGCAGATCGGGAGTCTTGGTTTACCGAAGAATGCGCGTGGCTGAAGTTTTCTCCTATGGTTGCAAAGATATGAAGGAATCGCTGGAATGGCAATTAGGTGCGCTGAAGAAAAGTATGGACTATCGGGCTGATGTTCCCAATTTCCTAGAACCATGGTATGGTATAGGTACAATTTCCAGCGCTTTTGACGTTGATTATATCTGGAATCCGGGGCAGGCTCCGGCAACAAAGCCAAAGTTTCAGACCATTGACGAAGCCTTGGCCTACCCGTTTAAGCAGGTTAAAGACTCTACAATTGGCCGGCACACCTTAAATATGATCGAATATTTTCTGGATCAGACAAAAGGTTCACTTCCAATGTCATACAGCGATATTCAGTCACCCCTGAATAATGCAACCTATATCGTTGATACAAGTAACTTCATGATATCGATGATTACCGAACCGGAAAAGGTGGTCAAGTTTCTGGATCTTTTGGCCGACCTGATGATCGGTTTTTATAAGGAACAGGAAAATCTGATCGGTTCGGCACTGGTTAAACCCGGACATGGTTTTGCATCCTCGTACGTTTTCACTGGCTTTGGAATGAGTGATGATAATCTGATCATGGTCGACGCGGATAATTACCTCCATTGTGCAAGACCTGCGTTTGAGAAAACAGGTAAAGCATTTGGCGGCCCGGTCCTCCACTCCTGTGGCAACTTCACCGATAAAACGGAGATGTTAAAAGAGATCGACGGGTTGAAAATGGTGGATGCTGCATTTACAAGCGAAACCGACCCCTCCCCGAATCCAGCTTCCCCATTTGTTGATTCCTTAGTCAATACCGGGATTATTCTGAATGCCCGCATGGTAGGAGACACCTCGGTTGTTGAACAGACCATCAGCCAACTATGGAGGCCAGGGATGCGGTTACTGGTCGTAACCTATTCCCAGTCGGCGGATGAGCAAAATGAAGTTTACCGGATCATTCATAAAATCTGTCAATAAAACCGGGGAAATGAAACGATTCAATAAATTCCTGTTTCTGGTAATGTTATTCGTAGGCGGAACTCTAATCTGCCCCGCAGCCGGAAAAGTTAAAGCTCCCAAATACGGGAAGACCAATATTGCCGACATGGTCCTGATTTATTACGGAGGAGTGCACCGCACATTGGAATGGAATAAAGATCAATTCATTCCATATGTGATTCATCAGAATCAGCAAGGCAAAAAAGATTGGTTGTTCGATGGCTTCCTTTTTACCGAATTTTTGGATGGGAAGGGTCACCATTTTGCCCATGGAAATGGAAATACCAAACTCGCCTGTCGCCCCGAATGGGAATGGCTAATGGAACGCCAGTTTGAAAAAAATAAAGGCTTCTCTGCATTGGATCAGTGTATCGGTGAACAGATTAAGGCACTGGGTAAACCTTCATTCAGACATAAACTGGTGGTTGTTATGCCGGTTCCTGAAAAAGAGCAAAAAGACTGGGGACAACTGGATCGTATGATGGATTTCTCAAAAGATGAAGATCGCATTGCAGCTTGCAAATGGTATATCGACCGCTTTCTGGACAGATACCGGAAGGAGGGTTACAAAAATATTGACCTGCAGGGATTTTACTGGGTCTCTGAAAAAGATGGAGCCTACCGTGATATTCTAAATCCGATCGGAGATTACATCCGCTCTAAAAACCTCCGTTTATTCTGGATCCCTTACTGGACTGCCATAGGTTTTGATAACTGGAAAACCGACAAATTCGATTTTGCCTACATTCAACCCAATTATTTCTTTAAAAACGAGATCAATTCCGAACGACTGGATGCCGTGTGTGCATACGCCAGAGGAACAGGAATGGGACTTGAAATGGAATTCGACAATCGGGCCCTGGCCGATGCCAAAGAGTGCAAACGGGACCGGCTAATCAGTTATATTGAGGCGTTTGAAAACAACGATGTATTAAAAGAAGCTTCGATCGCTTATTATGAAGGTGGCGGAACCATTTATGAGTTTTATCGGTCCAAAAATCCTTTGGACAAAGAGGTATTGGACCGTCTGGCAAAGATTATTATCCAGCGGAAAAAGATGAAACAGCCATGAAACACCCAAAAGATTCCAAACCAATTTATTCTGTACATATTTCAGGGAATCACAAGGATAACTCTTTAGGCCGGAAAAATTAAGGTATGATACAATCTATAAACTTCAAAACCGGAATCGAATTATGTTGAATAAAATAAACTATCTGCTAATCATTCTTTTGATTGTCTGCGGAGTTGCCAGGGCGCAGCAAAAACCATCTGATGCTGCACGTTTGGCCTGGTGGCACGAAGCAAAGTTCGGAATGTTTATTAACTGGGGCATTCATTCGTTATATGGTGGTGAATATAAGGGGTACCAGCAGGCACGTGGTGGCGCAGAATGGATCATGAATCGCTGTAAAATTCCGGTGGCCGAATATCGTGCAATGGCTAAACAGTTTAATCCGGTCAATTACGACCCCGATGACTGGGTGAAAATGGCCAGGGATGCCGGAATGAAATATCTGGTCATCTCGATGAAACATCACGACGGGTTTGCGCTGTTCAATAGTAAATCGAGCGACTGGAATGTAGTGGAGGCAACCCCTTATGGGAAAGATTTGCTAAAACCTCTGGCAAAAGCCTGTGAAAAATACGGAATCAAATTAGGAATTTACTATTCCCAGGCCGTTGACTGGACCAACCCGGGAGGATCCGCTGCCCGGCGACTGATGAAGGAGGGGTGGCCGAATCCTGATTCTACAAAAATAGATCAATACACAAGTGAACACGACGGACATTGGGATCCGGCTCAGCTTACGGCAACTTTTGACGAATATATTGATCGTGTTGCAGCTCCTCAAATCAAAGAGTTGCTGACGAATTACGGGGAAATTGCAATCCTTTGGTGGGATTACGGAACTCAAATGAAAAGTGCCGGTGGAGCCGCAAAATTGCAGAAATTGCTGGCAATTCAACCCAATATCATCACCAATGACCGGTTGCATCCCGATTATCCGGGAGACATAAAGACTCCGGAACAGGCAATCCCTGACCGTGATGCTGTAACGGACCAAAATTGGGAAACCTGTATGACGATGAACAATTCCTGGGGTTACCGAAAATCTGACAATAACTGGAAATCACCTGAAATGTTGATCCGCAACCTGGTCCGGATTGCTGCACGTGGAGGAAATTATTTATTAAATATTGGTCCAAAACCTGACGGATCATTCCCTGAAGAATCGATCCAACGATTAAAGGTGATCGGTAGCTGGATGAAAATTAATGGTGAAGCAATTTACGGAACACAGGCTGGCCCGATACCACTTTTGACCTGGGGAGAATGCACTAAAAAGGTGCTAAATGGAAGAACAATTCTGTATCTTTCTGTTTTCAATTGGCCTGTAAACGGCCAGCTCCTGATTCCGGGATTAAAAAACAGTGTACTTTCGGCAAAACTGCTCTCCACCGGAGCTAAACTGAAAACATTGTTTACAAAAAACGGACTTCAAATCTTTGTTCCGGTTACCTCTCCCAATCAGTATGCCAGCGTAATTAAGCTGGAGGTGAAGGGAAATGTAATAACGGAAAAATCTAAAAGTCAGCAGAAAAGAATGGATAGCAGAGCCCTTGATTAGTTAAGATGATGAATTACAATAGTATATATATTAATTTAAAACATCAAAAGTATATCTGTAAATTTACTGAAGAGGTGTAAATTTAGCCTTTTATTCTCTTAGAATCGCTTTGGCGATAATAACCAAAATTTAAGA
>TBL_comb47_HYPODRAFT_10004257_pt1 | contig 16526 bp, 10 predicted proteins | sample TroBogypolimnion_40_FD_10682 | JGI IMG/M metagenome (IMG submission 10682)
GTTATTCGAAGACTATTCGAAGGTTATTCGAAGATAGTTCAATTTTATTCTAATAATCTTCCTATAGTTTTCTAATAATCAATGAATAATTTTCTAATAATTTGAGAGTCTGTTATCTGTCCAGTAAATGGGAGAACCAATCAACACTTTAACCTTGAACAGACAATGGTTTTTTGAATCAATACAAGGGTAGGACGGAATCTGATCCATCAATTTCGGGAAATAGGAATAAGAAACTGTTCTAAAAGTCACAAGAACAATTTAAACATCAGGACATCAGAAATCTAATTCAAATCGTTCAAGCTATAATCCTTTGTTTCAGGACTGGATTGAAATTCCAGGTTTTAATACCGCTTCAATTATAACTATTTGTATCCGCCCGGTTTTTCAGCAGACTCTATCTATAATATTATAGGCAATTTAGTACTGATACACAACAAATATGCATTAAATTATGGGGAGCAGGTGGCAGTCAAGGGTCATTTAAAGGACGCGGGATTAGGATATGCTTCACTTTTAATCTTTAGACTTTGCTGCAAGGAAGTTTTTTTTTATTTCCGGTATGTCTATCCTGTGTGCCCTTAAGTGCCCTTTTTGGTTTCCGGAACAGATTTTTATAATGATTTCATGAATCTTCTTAAAATAATTTCAAATCAACTTGTACGTACAAGATAAATTATTTTTATCTTTGTTCAAAATCAGAATACATACCGGCTTGCCGACTTGATGTTTTGATTTATCCAAATCCGGCAAAAGACCGGGTAATAGTGAATAGCCTGAATGTCCTGAAACAAATTGAGATTTATGATCTATCAGGAAAGAAGATATTATCCAGAAAACCAGATAGTGAAATAACGTTCTCCATTTCAAAAAACCAGTTGAATTCAGGGTTTTATATCATGAAAATTATAGACTCAAAGGAGAATTCGTACATAAGAAAATTGGTGTTTGAATAAAATTCTATTTATTAACTTAAATTTATTCGAGTGAAGTTAACACGCTATCAAGAAATACAATATATGCTGAAAGAAAAGATTCAGCAGGGCGTTTTTCAGATTGGAGATTATCTTCCTTCTGAGAATGAGTTGTGTACTGAGTTTTCCATTACCCGGACAACCGTTAGGAAAGCATTGGACAACCTCATCAAGGAAGGGTTCATCGAAAAACAGCATGGTAAAGGAAGTCGCGTAAAAGAACGAAGGAATTCGCTTGGATTGCTGAATGTGAAAGGTTTTTCGGAAGCTGTGGGTCAAAATGTAAAAACTGTTTACTTACAGAAACCTGCCATTCGCACATGGAATCCAAAAGTCCCTTTTCAACCGTCGGGCAAAGAACTTCAGGCCAATTGCCTGCATTTTGAGCGTCTTCGTTGCGTGGGCGATGATCCGGTGATGCTCGAGAACAACTGGTTTGCCGATCTGGAACTTAATGATTTATTGGATCAGGAGTTTGTGGAAGGTTCATTTTTTAAAACGCTTAGCCAGAGATATCTGATCGAGATTACGGGTTCTGAGCAGGTACTTCGGGCAGAGTATACCAACGAACGGACTGCATCGTTCCTGAAAATGGAAACCGGTGCTCCGATTTTGCATATCTCCATCAAATTTTGTACGAGTAAACCCGACCTGAATATTTACAGTGAATTGTATTGCAATACTGAGAAATACCCGATTGGGAATAGTTACCATATGTAAGCAACAGGCGCCCTTTAACACCCGGCAAAAGCAACATCGATCAGCATGGCAATTTTTCCAGACTGTTTGGAGCGGAAGCGGGGAAATTAACAATATAGTGAGTGACATGCTTGATATTTCCTTCATTATAAACTTGTTAAATTTCGAAAACACTTATTCCAAATCTTAATCATAAATCATTAATAATTAGTCTTATGAATCAAATAGTTTATAAACTGGCAAAGATGATCGATCATTCGATTCTTCACCCAACCATGACCGATGAAGATTTACGCAGAGAATGTGAAGTTGCCCTAAAGTATGATGTTGCGTCAGTGTGCGTGAAGCCTTATGCCGTTAAACAAGCAGTTGAATTGTTAAAAGGCAGTGATGTCCTTGTCGGCTGTGTCATTGGCTTTCCTGCAGGAAACTCAGCTACTGCAGTTAAAGTCTTTGAAGCTGAAAATGCTTGCAAAGACGGTGCTGTCGAAATTGATATGGTAATCAATATCGGCAAGGCTTTGCAAGGAGACTGGACCTACATTACTGACGAAATCAAAGCTGTTACTGATGTAAGTCACAAATACGCTGCTATAATAAAAGTAATTTTCGAAACTGACTATGTGACCAAAGAGGCTGACATTATAAAGCTATGCCAGATTTGCACTGAGGTAGGCGCTGACTATGTAAAAACCTCTTCCGGATTCGGGTTTGTGAAAAAGGCCAATGGCGACTATAACTATGTTGGAGCAACCATTCCGGTACTGGAACTGATGAAAAAAAGTGTCGGCCCGAAGGTTAAAATCAAAGCCGCAGGGGGAGTACGCACACTTGATCAGTTGATTGCTGTTCAGGCTGCAGGATGTGCACGTTCCGGAGCCACTGCCACGGCTGTGATGATGGAAGAAGCGATGAAACGTTTCGCTTAAATAATACACTAAGGCGTGACTTGAAGTCACCCCTGAGTTCTCTTAAACCAACTAAACTTAGCACTATGTTCATCGTCGATTCCTATTCTGTCGCTGTACTTTTTTGCATCATTACAATGTTTTGCCTGGGTTCATGGGCCAATTCATCCAAATGTACCACTGGAAAACGGCAGTTCCCATTGTTTTACCGGGATTATTCCTTTGGCTTGATCCTGATGGCTGTTATTTATGGCCTGACAATGGGGAGTTCCAGAGCCGGAGGTCGCGGTTTGATGGCAGATCTGGCCCAGGCTAACGGACGTTCAATCGGGTATGCACTTTTAGGAGGAGCGATCTTCAACATCTCTAATTTGCTGATTATTGCTGCCATTGCGGTTGCCGGATGGGCGCTCAACCATCAGCTCCCACACGGAAAGAAATCGACGAGTTTCTGCAATCTTACTTACCCATTAGTCAATTTTAAAACTTCAATCTTAATCTATCAACTATGAAATCCATATTTCTTTCCTTTTCCCTATTCCTCTTTTCTTTTTGCCTTTTTAGTCAGACAAATTCTCCGGTTCAGGAAAGCCAGGTGATTCCGTACAATTATGCTCGTTTGAGTCCTCAAAACACGGAGTTCAAGATGAAGGCCAATGGTAAAGAGATTTTTGTTTACAACACTTCAGCTGCACCCTTTGCGGCATTTTCGTGTTCCGGCCCGATAGAAATAGAAATTGAACTTCCAGAAAGGGCGAGTAAGGTGAGTGTATCACCAAAAAAGTACGGAATTTTAGTGGAAGTAACCGGAAACAAAGCGAAGTTTACAATACCAGGGCCAATATTGCTGGCCCTTGAATTCGATATTATGCCCGAAATGTACATTTATGCCAATCCGATAGAGAAAAATGCTCCTGAAGCAATAGCTCCCGGAGTAAAATACTTTAAAGCCGGACAGATTTACGAGCTTGGTGAACTTCGGTTAAAAGACAATGAAACGCTATATATCGAAGGTGGTGCGGTGGTTCGGGGATGTGTCCGGGCAACTTCAGCAAAAAATGTCCACATTGCCGGTTACGGAATACTCGATGGAGGATATTACAAAAGAGGCGTGGATGGACATCGTTCAATCTTATTTGAGGACTGCAGCCATTCGAGTATTGAAAACATCATTATGATCGAGCCATCGTCATGGATGATTATGCTTGGGATATGCCAAAATGTATTGGTAAAAAACGTTAAGGAATTAGGTTTTGTAGCCAGCTCCGACGGAATTGATATTGTTGGTTCAAAACAGATAAAAGTTGAAAATTGCATATTTCGGAACGGCGACGATTGCGTGGCCATCAAATCGCTCGATCTACGTGAGCATGGCGATGATGCAAGCCTTGACTATTCAAAGGATGTTGACAGCGTTCTTGTTTCCGGATGCGCATTTGTATCTTATCTGGGGGGTGTCGCGCTGGAAATTGGTCATGAATTGCGCACCAAGTCAATAAAAAACATCTGGTTTACCGATTGTGATATTCTTGGAGTTCATGGCTGGGGAGGAATTTTTGGTATTCACAATGCCGACCGCGCCACGGTGAGCAACATTAGCTATGAAAACATACGTGTTGAACACCATTATAACAAACTGGTTGACTTGAAAATAATTAAAAGCATGTGGGGGCATGATGCGGAGCGGGGTCAAATCAGGAATATCAGTTTTAAAAACATTGATGCCACGATCAATCCATTCAACCCGGGATATTCAGTATCGCTGATTGGCGGATATGATGCCAAACATACCGTGGAAAACGTCAGTTTCGAAAACTTCAGGTTAAATGGAAAGATTGCGACCACGGCCGATGAACTGGATTTATATGTGAAACAGGCAAAAGATATTAAGTTTAAATTTTAAATGGAATTTTTTAACATCAACTGAAAAGGGTTAACTTCCCGGCTGAAAAGTTCTCCATTTATAAAAAAGGCAACCTTAATTCCTAACTGCCTGAAATCTGTTGACAAGACTGAAATGCCTCCGTTTAGGTTGAAAGACAAGTATATTCATAAAAGTATTTTATAACATATTTAATAATGAAGTAGTTTTGAACCCGGAATATCTACTTTTGACTGAATAAGTATGGTAAAGTTTATGACTTTGGTAAACGGTAAATATGTTTTCAACAAGTGAGTCATTTTGTGTTAATCAAAATTAAAGGATTGGTTTGCTGACAATTCTGATGAATAAAAAACGAATGAAAATATTTGTATGAAACTTAAACCAACTATTCTGTTCCTCATATTCCTCTCGCTTGTGCTGGAAATCAATGCTCAAATGAAGGATGCTCCTGACTGGAAGAATTATGAGTCGGTACTGAACTTGAAAAATAATCAGCGTCATTACGATTTTGATGTGTATTGCATCCGATCTTCTGCTCCAGCCAACCTTTTCTGGCCTGGCGAAAAAGCGAAGTTAACCTTTCAATTGATCAACAATACGAACGAAGTCATTTCTGTAGATGCTAAAGTGGAGCTCATACAATATGCTGCCAAAGGAATTCCGAATGATATATGGCTTCCAGAGATGATTAAAATAGCCGACATTCAAACAATTCCAGTTAAAATTAATATTACTGCGAATGGATTTGCCGATCTGAACCTTGAACCAGAACTTCCCGAAACTTTTGGTGGATATGTCCTGGTTTTCGATCTTGGAAAATATGGCCGCCGACTTGCAACCAGCGTAGTACGAACCTTCAAGGCAAATCCTTTAGCCATTCAGTATCCCAAACAGTCTCTCGATGATATTGGAGCTGATTTTCTAAGTCGCATCGGTGTTCAGGCTATCAGGATGGGTATTTCGTATATACCCACCACCAGTCGCGACTACATTTCGGAAATGGAAAAACTGAATAGAAAACTGAAAGAATACAAGGATAAAAATATCACAGTTCTGTTGATGTTCATGGAAGGACCAGCTCTGATTCCATTGGGCAATCCACGTTCTTTCCTCGATGAAAAAAATACTTTCCTGAAAACCAAACAGGATTATGTATGGCTTCCTGAACTGGATAAAGATTTTCAGCAATTTGTAAAGAACATCTGCACACAAAACGGCTGGCCGAATGGTTGTGTAACCGGCGTACATCTGTGGAACGAACCATGGGAAGGAATTTCGATCTCTGGTTGGCAGTCGGACATGCTGCGATACCGCGAAATTTATACCGCGATGGCCAATGGTGTTCTGGAAGCACGAAAAGGAGGTGTTGACGTGCTGATTGGCGGTTGCGACTCGAACTCGAACGCCTGGGATAAGCTTTTCCCTGATGGGAAAATGGATTTTCTACCCATTTTCGATTTCCTTTCCATTCATTATCAGGGCATGGAATCACCTTGTCTGTATCCTCAGTGGATCAACCGCAAAGACTACAAAGGTCGGGTACAGATCTGGGATACAGAAAGCTGGGTGGGGAATACCGACGACCGGATTGCAACAGTTGTGGCGACCAACCGTTCGGCTGGATATGACCGTTCAATGGGAATTTATGGTGGGTACATGATTTCGCGTCCACATACCGGTGAAGGGGTAAAACAGCAAATCAGAACCATCGATGGGACCAAAGAAATTGATGCAGTGCCTTGTGTATGGTCCCCGGCTGCAGCAATGGGAGCAGTTCAGCATTTGATTGGCGAACGCGATTTCAAGGAACTTTTATTCAAAAACGGATTGCCCTGGGTGATGTGTTTCGATGGAAGCGGGAATAATCCGGATGATGGAACTATCATGGTTTGTGGCGATATTGGTGAAGCTTTTGGCGCCGAAAATGTGCTTTTCCGCAATGTTCGCGGAACAAATGAAGCTTCCGAAAAAGAAGTACTCCTGAAGAAAATGAATGCATTGACAGTTGATTCTCCTGAGAGAGTCAGAATTCAGGAACAACTGGAAGAATATCATGGACTTACCGGTGGTAGAATGACGATCAAAGCCGAACCTTCGTTTTCACTTTTCGACTTTTATGGAAATCAGATTCAGGCGAAAGGCGGAAAAATTGAAATTCCGCTTTCCTTCCAGGGCTATTTCCTGCGCACCGATGGTTCCAAAGGATCATTTGCGCGCCTGATCTCAGCCCTGAAACAAGGCTTTGTGGAAGGCTATGAACCGGTTGAGATTGTTGCCAAAGACATGGTTCGCCGGATAGAAGACAAACCGGTGATGCAATTACTGATCACCAACATTCTGAATCGAACTGTCAGTGGAAACATCCAGCTGAAAATGGGTAATCTGGTAGTTAAAACTCCAGAAAAGGTGACACTTAAAGGCAATGAAACTAAGACGATTCCTGTTCAGATAACAGCCGGAAATAGCATGGCCGACAATGCTTATCCGCTGGATGTGATTTTTGATGCCGGGAAAGATGGGAAAGCCTACCACCACGAAACCATGCACGTCAACCTGATTTCGAGACTGACACCAACCATTGATGGCAAACTTGATGAATGGGGCAAGTGTACTCCTCAAACGGTTTCATCCGGAAAAACAAGTCTATCAGTGACCGAAGCAGCCTGGTATCCGTTTAAGGAATTTGACAAAAAAACCGAAGGAATGGCTAATGGTTATCTGGCTTATGACGATCAGTATTTTTACTTTGCCGCCAAAGTGGCTGACAATACACCACATCCCGGAACATACCGCTTCGAAACCCGCGACGACGATGAGTTTTTCTATCCCGATCTGGCGTACAAACCCGATGCGAATCTTTCATTCCGTAAAAAAGACGGGAAACGTGATGCCAGAGAAAATGATCAGTCTGCCTTGCAAAATCCCAATGGTAATGGCCGCTTAATGAATTATTGGGAACCCGATGATAATAATATCGGAATGGGAATCGACCTGAACCTTCCAATAGGCAAAACCACCCAGGTTGCTTTTTATCTGCCTGGGTTTGATATCTGGCGAACCGAAGTGGAATTTTGGGATCTGAATACCAATGCGCTGATTACTTCAAAAACCTGCGACAAGCTTTGGGACGGATGCTACCTGGTTTATGAGCTTTCAGGAAATATTCGTGTTACCATGAAGGGAAACTGGTGGTATAATGTGAAACTGGCCGGGGTTTTCTTCGACAGGACCACCAACGAAGCCAATGGCAAAACCTCTGTATTTCCTGTGAAAGATGATTTCGACACCAAAGGAAACTGGAAAGGTGTGTATGGCAAAGATGGTTACTGGATATTTGGCGCCGAACCGAAATTCCCTTCCGGAGTTAGTGCAAAAGCGACCGACAACAATGTGATGATTCCGCTGAAATGGCCGGAAGGAGTTCGTCATTTCTCATACCGAAAAGATCCGGTTTTACCTGATAATAGCGCTGGAATGGGTTTCGCTACAGACAATGTACAAATTGCATTCAATGTGATCCCGATTGGCGAAGATGGTTACCTGTCAACCCCAAAAGGAACAATGCCCAAATATGTGGGGTACAAATGCACCGATTACGAATACGCCTTGAACCAGGTTGATCCGAAATATGGCGGTGGTACCGAAATATGGCGACTGCTTGTTCCCGGGATGCCCGAAAAGCATTTCTATCCGCGTCAACCCAAATCTCCTTTTGACGGGCCGGTGAAAAATGGGAAGCTGGCCATTACACACGAAGGAAGCACCCGCATTACGGAATGTGCCATTCCATGGAGCGAATTACCCGATGTGAAAAAGGCACTCAATGCCGGGAAGACTATCAAATTCTCTTTCCGTGTAAACGACAATGGAAACATGGGAAGCTGTATGGAATTGGCGCGCGAACGCAGTGTTTCGAAACGCAATTCCCGTGCCTTTCATGCCTCATGGAAAGAGCATTGGGCCAACGAAGTGGAGTTTGGATTTGAAAAATAATGATGAAACACCGAATCATAAATACCAGGAGAAACTGTGGTAAAATTTCCTGAACTATGAATAGATTTATAATCCTGATTTTAGTCAGCCTTACAATTTTGATTGGCTCACCGTCCTTTGCAAAAAAGGCTGCCTTATGTGTCGCGCTAAAATCGCAGGATGGTTTGATGACCCAAACTATTCAGAACGCTATTGATTCCTGTGCCGTAAAGGGTGGGGGAATGGTTATTTTTTCTCTGGGATACTATCTGTGCGGAGGGATTGAATTGAAAAGCAAAGTGAGCTTGAAATTCGAAAAAGGAGTCATTCTTCAGGGAAGCGACCAGTATGCTGAATACCGGAACGATGCTTTTATTTACGGCAAAGACCTTTCGGATATTGCTATTCAGGGAGAAGGAATAATCGATGGAGTCGATTGTATCAACAAGCAGGGTGAAGAAGGGTTCCGTGGTCCGCACTGCATCCGGCTAATCAATTGCAAAAATATTTTGCTCGAAGGTTTCACCATCAAAAATTCTGCAAACTGGGCCATCAACTGCAGGTATTGTTCAAACGCCAGAGTTGTTCAGGTTTCCATTCGGGGTGGCCACGACGGCTTACATACAAGGTTCTGCGATCATTTTACAGTAACCAGTTGTGATTTCCGCACCGGGGACGATGCCTTTGCGGGAAACGATAATCGCGATTTTGTGGTGACCAATTGCAAGGTAAATACTTCGTGCAACGGCTTCCGGATGGGCTGCATGAATTTTACGGTTAAAAATTGTCAGATTTGGGGACCGGGCGAGTCGGTGCATAAAATTCAGAAGCGTAACAATATGCTTTCGGCTTTTGTGCATTTCTCTCCAAAGGACGAAAATCCAAAGCTGGCAAGCGGAAACTGGCTGATTGAAGATGTAACGGTTGATCATGTTGATCAGTTTTATGTGTACAATTTCAAAGATGGTTTGTGGCAAACCGGGCAGCCGGCAACCAGCCTTAGTTTCAAAAACGTGATTGCGACCGGAATACTCGGCGCCTTTAATATCATTGGCGACCGGGATTTGAAATTCAAACTGAGTGTTGAAAATTCATCATTCAGTTTCCGGGAAGGGGCAGATTACAAGGGTGAAACTTTCGAAGGTGCAAAACTCCTGTCTCCTGCTCTTTTTAATGCCAGCGATTTCGGTCAGATCGAACTCAGTAACGTTGCTCTTTCAAAAAAAGGAACCGCTACAATCTTAAACTGCAATTCAGGAAATTCTCTCATCCTTGATCAGGTTAACTTCACTTCCTGTGACAGTTCTATCCCTTATTCAATCGAAAAAGTAAAAAATGTAAGAACGAAAAATGTTCAATTAAATTCGGTGCTTATCCGATAAAACGAAACTCTAAAATATTATACGTGAAATTAATATAAGTTGGGCCTGTCTATAAAGCAGGTAGAATTTAAATCGAAGCATCATTACGAGTCCCGATCCCGAGTAATCGGGAGGGTTCGGGAAGTACTCAGGACCAAGAAATAGTAAGTGAGTCCACTCTGAAAACCCTAAAACAAAAAAATGCCACAAAGACACCATGTCTCAAAGATACACCCCGAGTACTCGGGGTATCTCAATCTAGTATTTTTTGTAAAACCTAGTGTTTTAGAGCCTTTGTGGCAAATAAAGAATTCTCACAGTAAACTCAGTAAGTAATGATTAATTTAATCAGAGGTCCTTAAAGCTTCAATTTTAATCTAAAAACAAGTTCCGGTACTGTAATGGAGTATATTCAGTAACTGCTTTAAATGTTTTGTTGAAATAGGAAATATTTCCAAAGCCACATTCAAAACAAATTTCATACACTGATTTTTTAGAGTTTCTTAGGTTTTGGCAGGCCTGATTGATTCTGAATTCTGTAACTACTTCCACGAGTGTTTTTCGGGTTACATTCTTAAAATAACGGCAAAAAGCGGTAGGAGTCAGATTCGCAATTTTAGCTACCGTTTTAAGACTGACTTCCTGCTGATAATTCCCAATCAGGTAACTAAATACCTTTCGAAAACGTTCCGTTTCGGCCGGAGATGATGCAAGGCCTGCAAACTGATGATCGATGAGTTCAGTTTCTTCGGAATTGGAAATAAGATCCAGTATTTCCAGGAAATGCAAAAGACGGGAAAACCCTTCGGTGGAATCACATTGGATCATTTTGGAGATTATTTTCGCCTTTGCGTTTCCTTTAATTATAATTCCGGCATTGGCCTTTACAAATAAATTTTTTATTTTAATTAACTCCGGAAGTTCCAGAAATGCCCCTCCTGCAAAATCCGGGTGAAACTGAATAACAATAGACCGGGCTTTGTCAGGAATCGATTCCTTCTTACTTTGCCAGCAATGTGGAACATTAGCTCCCACCAAAACCAAATCGTCGGGTTCATAGTCCGAAACGTTACCACCCACATATCGCTTTCCAGAGCTTTTTCGAATCCAGGTAAGTTCTAACTCCGGATGAAAATGATAAGGTCCATCAAAACAGCTCATGTTTAATTCGATGATCGATATAGAGCTTCCAATCCCTGTTGTAAGTTGTTCTAGAAATGCTTTCACTTTGTCTTTATTATCAATATTAGCTGCAATATTTCGATAATGATGGTAATATTACACAAATACTTGTTAATTCAGACAAATAATAATTCCTGAAGATTGTGGAAATTTGTAAGGTAGCCAGAATAATTGGGACAAAGATGAAATCCGTGAAGCAAATATCACAAATGCGGGTTCTTCCGATAGAAATCGGGACAGGCATACGGCAATTAAACAAATTATATTCAGATGAAATAATTAAACTTGTGTCTGCACCGGGAAGTCAATTTTAACGCGAAGGCACAATGACGCAAAGAATTAATATTTATAAAACATAGATGCTCAACATGTTGTATTACTTCGTGTCTTGGTGTCTTCGCGTTTAATGTTGTTTAGAGGGTTTTCGGAGTAGACTCAAACTTTAAATCCTGAGATATGAAAAAGTATTTTACCCCTTCACTATTGATGATGATTCCAATAACATTAATGGCGCTAATCTCAATAAGTTCACCAGCCAAAGGCAGTTCGATGATTAAGCAACAGATCAAAATTGCGATGGCACAAATTCTGTGTATGGATGGCGATTTGTCGGGCAATTTGATACGTATCGAAAATGCGCTCAAAGAAGCAAAGGAAAAACAGGCTGAAATCATCGTATTCCCTGAATCGAGTCTGCTGGGTTGGGAAAACCCCGATGCACACGAAAGGGCCTTTCCTGTTCCGGGGAAAGACAGCGAAATTCTCTGCAATCTCGCACGAAAGTACCAAATGTATATCTGTATTGGTCTGGACGAAAAAGAAGGCGATAAATTATATGACTCGGCTATACTGATTGATAATGAAGGCAATATTTTACTGAAACACCGGAAAATAAATGTACTTCCTGAACTGATGACACCTCCGTATTCAGTCGGAGAAGGGGTTCAGGCGGTTCAAACCAAATTCGGAAAGATCGGTGTCATGATTTGTGCCGACTCCATGATGGGAAATCTTCTGGATGAAATGAAATCGAAAAAACCCGATTTATTGCTGATTCCCTATGGTTGGGCTGCTCCTGAAAAAGAATGGCCTCAGCATGGTCAGGAATTGGTGAAAGTGGTGAAAAAAGCGGCAATTCAAATGAATTGCCCTGTTGTTGGAACCGATCTGATTGGACAGATATCGCATGGACCATGGACAGGACAGGTATATGGCGGGCAAAGCGTATTTTATAATCCCAAAAACGGGGAATTAGTTGTAGGGAAGGATCGCGACAAGGACCTGATTCTTATTTCTATTAAGTAAATCACTGAAGCAAAAAACATTATTAAAGTTGATATGAAAAAAATCATTCTCATTTTCCAAAGGCTTTCTGCACTGCTCTTTATTTGCTGTTTATTCACCGCTGGAAGCGTTTATGCCAAGGAGCCGGACTGGAATCATGAAATCATTTATCATGTGTTTCAGCGGAGTTTTTACGATTCAAATGGAGACAGGAACGGCGATATCAATGGGGTATTTCAAAAGTTGGACTATCTTAAAGAACTGGGGATAACAACCATCATGTTTACCCCGCTTTACAATTCTGACTGCTATCACAACTATTTTGCAACTGATTACGAAAAAATCGATCCCAAATACGGCACAATAGACGATTATCTAACGCTGATAAAGGCGATCCATAAAAATGGTATGAAGTTCATTATGGACATGGAAACGCAGTATGCACAAAATGGGAATAAATGGTTCGATGATTCCTATAAAAACCCCCGGTCAAAATATTCAGATTATATTTATTACAGCGATTCATTAAACCGATATCCCGAACAGTTTTTTATACCATCACGTTCTGAACTTGTTTTTTCAAAAGCCTGGCCGGATATCAAACTAAACATTGTTTACCTGAACCTGAATAACCAAAAAGTTAAAGATTGGACCAGAAACTTCTATGCCCACTGGGTTGATCCCAACAGCGATGGAAAATTTGATGATGGAGTTGATGGTTTCCGCATTGACCACATGATGGATGATTTGGATAATAAAGGGACCTTCACAAATATGTTCGTTAATTTCTGGAAACCGGTCTTCCAATATTGTAAAGCGATTAATCCCAACCTGTTTGTGATCGGAGAACAATCCAACTGGGCAGAATATGGTGAAGAAATGATTGATAAAAGCGGTATTGATGCGAGTTTTGGTTTTCCGATCCAGTTCGCTATCGCCGGGACTCCGGAATATTTTAGGCGCAGTTCGTCCGACTCAACTTTAAAATACAGCCTGAATGCCAATCATATTGCAAAACAGGTCAGCCAAACATTACAACGAATTCCACATGGTAAGTACTATTTCAGTTTTCTCGAGAACCACGATACCGAACGATTTGCTTCCGTGGTAAAAAATGACAAAAGAAAGATTGCCTGCGGTGCAATTTTAAATCTTTTATTGCCCGGAATTCCGTCCATTTATTATGGGCAGGAGCTGGGAGTTACCGGAAAGATTGGCAATTGGGGATTTGATGCCAACCATATTCCAGTAAGAGAAGCCTTTCCCTGGACTTCAAATCCGGATGATCCCGGAACAGCCGTTTTTTATAAAGGAACCGGACAATGGTGGGATCAATCCTACTTCAAAACCGGTGCATCCGAAAAACTTGCATTATCAGTTCAGCAAAATGACCCTGCATCTATTTGGAATTTATACCGTCGCCTGATTGATTTCAGGAAAACGAACCGCGCAATTACAGAAGGCAATTTCAATCAAATACAAACCGGATCACCTGACATTCTTGCCTTTTCAAGAGAATCCGGTAATGTGAAAGTTGTTGTGATGTTAAACCTTTCAGAAAATACGGTTACAACAAAGTTACCTTCCGTGAAAATTTATCAATTCCGGGAGGAAATCAGGATTAAAGGAGATGGTTTGGTTTTCCAACCTTATGGATATATCGTTTACGAAAATGATAATCAGTGAAATAATTGACATCTTACTTTAAAACTAATGCATTTCAGTTTTTAATTTAAAGCACCAATTCGGAATCTCAGAACTTAAAGATTCAGATCAATGACACATTTATTTTAATCCAGCAAACAAATGAAAACCTGCATTTTGAGATTAATGATGTTTTTCCCGCTTGTAATATTCCCTTTTGTAATGAAAGCTCAGGACAATATGATGCCCGAAAAATACCAGGCCTTACCTTTTGGAAGCATCAAACCGTCGGGATGGCTTAAAAAACAGATGCAGAAAGACATGGCCGGATTTGTTGGAAACCTGGACAAGCTGGTTCCCGATATAATGAACGACCCCATTTATGGTGCGGGAAGACTGCACAAACAAAGCAAAGCTAAAGATCTGGGCAATCTGAAATCGGGCGATGCGGGGGGCGATGAACAATACAAATGGTGGAACTCTGAATCCCAGTCAAACTGGTGGGACGGATATATCCGAAATACATTCCTTCTCGATGACCTGCAGGCTATTGAAAAAGTAAAAAACTATATCGGCCGGATTCTTGCAACCCAGGACGAAGATGGTTATCTGGGAATTTACGACAAAGAGTTGCGTTACAAATTCACTGGTGAGAATGGCGAATTGTGGTCGAAGACTACCTTGTACCGGGGTTTGCTGGCATATTACGAATGTACTCACGATCAAAAAGTCTGGAAAGCGTTGATTCGGGCAGTGGACAATGTGATGCAGAATTATCCCGTCAACCTGTCACAGCCTTTTTTTGCCGGAAGGGATTATTCGGGAGGCGTGGCACACGGACTCACATTTACTGATGTTCTTGACCGGATGCACCAACTGACCGAAGACCGGAAATATCTGGATTACACAGCATTTTTGTACCGTAATTTCTCTGAAAATTATTCATCGGAAACAGATGCCCAACTACCAAACATATTGAACACCAATTATAGGCTAAAGACCCATGGCGTGCATACATACGAACATCTCCGACCATTGATTGTAGCCGCTTATTCAGCCAATTCCCCGGAATTGAAAAAAGCCTTGCAAATTTATCTGGAACGAATTTCAAATTGTACCACTCCAACCGGAGGTGCCATTGGTGATGAATGGATTGGCGGACGTCTGGCCAATGCTACCAAAACCGGTTATGAATATTGTTCATTGCATGAACTGATGGATAGTTATTCGACTTTGTTTCAGAAAAGCGGCCAACTCAAAGCAGCAGAAGAAATGGAAACCATTTTTTACAATGCTGCGCAAGGAAGCCGAAATCCCAATTATTCGAGCATTGCTTACCTCAAGACCGATAACTCGTTTGAAATGGACGGAACCAGAAACGGTGAAGCTGAACCCGGGAAGAAACAAACCAGATATAAATATTCGCCGGTTCATCAGGATGTGGCAGTTTGCTGTGTTCCAAATGCAGGCCGGATTTCTCCCTGTTTTCTTCAAAACTGCTGGATGAAAGAAGGAGAAAATATCCTGGTGGCAGCTGTTTTAGCTCCGAACGTCCTGCAAACAAGTATTCAGAATGTTCCTGTAAAAATTGAAGAAATTACCCAATACCCGTATCAAAATCACTTTGTTTTCAGGATAGAAACCGAAAAACCTCTTTCTTTCAGACTGAAAATCCGGAAACCGGAATGGGCAAAATCCATACAAACCAAAGAAAAGTACCAACTCGAGAATGGCTTTCTGGTATTCGACCGTAAATTTTCGAAGAATGATCAAATTGAATTGGAATTTCAGGCAGAAGTACGGATTAAAGAAGATTTGAATCATGAAAGATATTTCAGCTACGGAGCACTTATTTTTGCCAGACCAATCGCCGCAACTGAGCAAAAAGGAAAAGTGTACGCTCCCGGATTTGAGGATCTGACTTATTCGCCATTGGATTCAACCCGGTATGCTTTCATCGAAAATAACCATGCCAGATTTCAGGATAGGAGTATATGGGTCGATCTTAAAAACACAAAAACTCAAAAAGCGCAAACGCTGGAATTAATCCCTTTTGGAAAAACCATTTTGAGACAGGCATCTTTTTGATAATTGACGAATGCATGGTTGTAAGATCTATTTAGAGTTTTGTAATGTGGTTTATTGATTATAAAATTTGCAATATTGATTTCCTACTGCCTCGTTAAAAGAGATTGAGTGAAAATTGTTTTTTAAAATCTTATTTATGCTTTACTTTCAGAAAAAATACGGAACTTAACGGTCTGATTTTAAAACATCCAACCGACAAACTAACCTGTTATGGAACTTCAGCAAAAAACATTCTACCATCGTCTGTTTATTACCGTATTACGTGTAGCCATTGGATGGCATTTCCTCTATGAAGGGTTGTCCAAGATTCTCCAGGGGAACTGGACCGCTTCCAGCTTTTTGCTGAATACCTCAGGTTTCCTATCCGGTTTTTATCACACACTGGCTAATTCTCCTGGACTTCTGTATGTGACTGACATCCTGAATATGTATGGATTGTTTTTCATCGGACTGGCCCTGTTTATTGGCTTGTTCAGCCGTTTCGCAGCCCTGGCGGGAGCATTGCTGATGGCCCTATACTATTTTGCTT
>TBL_comb47_HYPODRAFT_10004258_pt1 | contig 16526 bp, 17 predicted proteins | sample TroBogypolimnion_40_FD_10682 | JGI IMG/M metagenome (IMG submission 10682)
GCCAAGGGCAATCCCCTCTCCGGCCTCGACCTCAGCCGCTGCCCTTCCCTTTCCTTCATTCGACACGCCTCCCGATGCCTGGGTTGCTCCGATCTGCCCTGCCGCGACTGGCCGTCCGTTTTCTCTTCGCCGGCACGAACCACCGGCCTCTCCGACACAACCAATGAAACCCGCTGCGCCGCAAAGTATATCAGCCCGCGCATACGCCCGTTGACGCTTGAAGAGGCGGAAATCCGCACTACGGCTTACGCCTTGAAGCACGCCGACCCCGACGCGATTGCTGTCGCCGCTCAGGCAATGGCCGCTTTGATTAGTGGCCCGTGCTGGTTGGTTCCGATCCCCGCCAGCGACACCTCCATTGACGCCAATCTCGCGCTCGCTCGCGCCATCGCTGCCCTGGTTCCTGGCGCCCGGGTCAAACTTGCCATCGCCCGCGAACGGGCGGTTGAATCCTCCACCAATCGTCGCCGCCGCGGCCGGTGCGGTCTCCATCCGGACGAGCACCACTTTGTCCGGAACGCCGGCCCGATGAATGCGCTGCCGCTCTATTTCGTGGACAACGTCATCACCACGGGCAACACGATCCGCGCGGCCCGTGCGGTCCTTGGCTGGGGCACGGGGCTTGCCTACGCCGATGCCAGCAGCCCTTTCAACAACCGCCTTCGCCAGGCTGCCGCCTCGCGACCTCTTCCCCGGAGGCCGACGCCAGTCCCGGAATTTGCAACCCTTGTCGCTTCTTAAAATCCATTTCAACCCCGCCTCCCCCATGGAAATAGACGATCCACCAGACCACGAACCCTTCGGCCCCGTCATCTACGCTTACACCCGCGCCCAGGCTCTCGCCGACGGCGTTCAAATTGACGTGTCCAAAGTCGCCGCCGAGGCGGGACTGCGGTTTCCGGTCTTTCTGACCCGCGCGGTCTATGACCGCTTCGTCAGGGTTCCGCCGAGTGTGACCGGCCAGGATGAACCCGGCCGTCTCTGGGATGTTGTCTGGATGACCCGCTTTGCCATCATGCGCATGCGCGCCGGACGCCAATCCGAACCCGTCGCGAGCCGTCTTCCCGTGGCGCTCTATGTGCGCAACGACACCGGTCCCGCCCGCCTGGTCAAGCTGATAGCCTCATGCGGGCCCCTCGATATCGACGACCCGCAGCCGGCCATCACGATCATGCTGCCCGACGAAGACTAAATCCACATCCATGAACTCATCCTCCTCCACTTCTTGTATGAACCTGCCATCCCCATGCGATACCCGACTGGCCGCCCGTCTTGGCGCGGCAGACCGCGTTCCCGTCCTCCGCCCCCCGCGTTCGCCGTGGTGTGGCGTTTTCTTTGAAGGCCCGCAAGCTGGCCGAGCCGCCGATGGCGAACAGGTTCCAGTCTGGGTCGTCTATGTCGGCGACAAGGAGGCCAAGCCGGTCGGCCGCGTTTACCGATGCTATTCCTTCAGCCTCGCCGAGGGGCTGGCCCACCGCATGGCGAAGGATCGCGGCCTTGAACTCATCCATGAGGCCACCGCCGCCTAAACACGACCGCCCCATGCCGGCCCAACTCCATTTGACCTTCGAGCAAGCCCTCCTGGATGCTGCCAGGGCGGCCAAGGATTCCCTCGCCAGAGGGAGGGCCACGGCGAAGTGCCAGACCCGACTCGATAGACTTGGTTGCCGTGTTCAACGTGAAACGGCACGCCGTGAGAGGACCCCGGACCAGGTTGCCCTTTGTGGCCTCCATTTCTATAACCGCAGCCCTCGCACCCGAGCCACCGGTAACTTTTGGCACAACTGCGTCCGGTGCGGGAAACCACTACAATATTATGACACCTACGAGGAGGCGCAGGCCAATAACCGCGACTGCCAACCTCCGTCAAACCCGCCCCTATGAAATTCGCCATCTATCATCGCGAACGCGAACATGCCCGAGAGATGGGCGATCCCAAGTTGGCCGAGGTGGAAGCACCCTCCAAAGAGGAAGCCGAACGTCTCTCTGCCCAGCTTGGTGCAACCGAGACTACCGCCGTTCCTCTCCCCCACCCGACCGGGGCTGCCGGGCCCTCGACAAAACCCATCAGCGCCTTTCTCGGCCAGGTCATCCACGGCGATTGCGTTGCGGTCATGCGGACCATGCCCAGCGAAAGCGTGGATCTGGTCGTCACTGATCCGCCCTATCTCGTGAACTACCGCCCCCGTGACGGCCGGCGGTGCATGAATGACGACAATGCCGATTGGCTTTTGCCAGCCTTCCGGGAGATCTACCGCGTCCTCAAGCCGGATCGCCTCTGCGCCACCTTCTACGGCTGGCCGTGGATCGACCGGTTTATGGCTGCGTGGAGGAAAAGCGGGTTCCGGCCGGTCAGCCATTTGACCTGGGTGAAACAGCACTCCTCACGGGTCGGCTATACCGCTGGACATCACGAAGTCGGTTATTTGCTCGCCAAGGGGCAGCCGCCTAGGCCGGCGAATTCGTTGAGCGACGCTTTGCCATGGAAATACACGGGGAACACATTCCACCCAAACCAGAAACCGGTATGCGCGATCCGGCCGCTGATCGAAGCTTTCTCCGGCGAAGGCAGCATCGTCCTGGACCCGTTTGCCGGGTCAGGCACCACCGGCGTGGCAGCCCTCACCTGCGGTCGCCTGTTTGTTCTGATTGAAAAGGAAGCACACAATTGCCAAGCGGCTGTACTGCGCACTGCGAGGCGGTCCGGACGCATCCCCGTGGAGCCGCCTCAGGCGCTCGTTCGCTTGGCCCCCCGCACTGAGACTGCGGGCCCGTTCAATCCCCATTGAGCCCGCTCTCACAAGCCTCAGAATTTCTGACGCCCTGGAAAACGGTTGACCCATTTCCTGTCACCACCGCGGCGGAAACATATCGTTAAACGGGCGTGGTTTAGGCGGGATTTCGCGCGTAGTGGTGTCACGATATATCCACCCCACTAAACATTCGTGTCGGGGGATCAGGAGTCCTGAGCCAAAGCCGCCAGGCGCTGACTGGCCAAACATCCGTCGCCATGAACACGACAGAAATCGGTAGTTGGTGCTTTACGGCTGAGTCAGCACCGATTAACAATTCATGCGGTTATGCAAAACATCTCCGCCAAAATCTATATTTCGCATGAGGGCATTATCGCCTCAGGCCCATTGACGCGACAGCCCGGGTCGAGCATTAATCGAATAGTACTGACTAGGGCACCGAACGGACACTTCGTAGTTCGAAAGGAGTCTTTTGCTGCACTCCCTGAGCAAGGGATGCCGCTTCCCGAACCAACTACTAAGCACAGCGGCTGCTGCTTCCCTGCCTCCCAATTCGCCGAAGCCGCTGCCGAATTCGCAAAGTACCTTACAGCTGAAGCCGGTTGTTATCGTTCTCTCTATCAAGATCTCTGATGTAGAATAATAGTAGCTTCCTGATCACAACCAGTCCAGCTCGCGCGAGTAATAGGAGACCAATCGTCGGAACGCCTCTTGTTTATGAGCGCCTCCGACATTAAACGGTCCAAACATGCTGTCTCTTGAAACTACTCCCCGATTAGAACCACACTTGACAGAAGCGCATTGAAGATACCATGACACTCGCCATTCGTCTAAACCATGCTCAATTGCCGTAGAGAATGCAACGCTGGCCTCAGCATACCGCTCTTGATGATATAACATTAGGCCGCTCCATAAAGCAAGAAAGGGGTCGTCGGGGTAGTACTTCCGATAGTGAAGCGCCGATCCATATCCAGAGGATGCCATCAATTCCGACTTTGCAGCCTCGGCGATAACGCGTTCCGCATCCAACACGGGCACACATTCATTTCCAGCCATGCTAATTCTGTATGGGGCTGCCAACTTTCCAAGTCCTTCAACGAACATCGTCGCACCGACACACCGCAATTTAGCAGCCACCCGACGCTCTCTCCCCTTATACAAATATTCAACTTCAACAGAGTCGCCTTGTTTCCAGCGGTGCTGTCGTTTACGAAGATGCATGCTCGCCTCGTAGATAGGCACAATTGCACGAGCAGCGTTGACAGCCCCAAAGTGTTGCCGCGCATGTTCGCGTGCATTGTGCCCCATTCGTGTTCTTTCGTAGGGGTGAAAGTACAGATATTCTAACCCAGCTGTATAATCAGTAGGACAATCAACTACGAGACCCGTTTCACCCTGCACAACTAGGTCACGAACCCCGCCGTGGGGGAAGACAATTGGCACGACGCCGGCAAACATGACTTCTTGTAGGTTGGACTCAGAAGCAGCATACGTTTCCTGCGTAAGCGGATACCCATAAACGTCAAATGCTCCGATCGCATGGGCGATGTCCTCTACGTATCCCATGAGACGAAACCGTTTTGAGGCGTTGAACGCCCGCGCCTGAGAACGCAAGAGCGATTTGCAATCCTCTGCTCCGCCCCTCCCGTAGATCAAAAACCGCGCATCCCTGATTCGAACCGCAGCACTCATCGCCACGAAGGCAGGGTGAAGCTTTACAAAGGCCAGTGTGCCGATGTAACCTACATTGAAGTTCCGGTGATGTCGACGCCGCACATTCGCAACCCGCGACAGATCTGTTCCGCCATATACGATCCCGCAAGGTCGCGTGCCGCTGTATTTTTGCCTCCACTTTGCGACTGCGGGTAACTGCAACGAATATGGGCAGCCCACGATTACGGCATCAGCATACTCAAGTAAGGCGTCAGTCACCGTCTGCGGGGGGTGTTCCCCAGCTACGCGTACAGACAACACTAGACGCATAGCAGGCAATTTGCTCCGCAAAAATTGGCTGACTGCCGGACAATTCCACCAATTGACCTGCACAATGTCGGCCGCAGCGATGCAGTCCCACAACTCCCTCTTGGATAGGCCGTGAACCACGGGAATTCCAGCTGCCTCAGCAAGTGCGCCGGCCTGAGGCTCCACCGGTAGCAAAGATAATATGCTGTGATTGCAACACAACCGCTTAGACACTTGATCTGCCGTAGCGATGATTGCCCGAGTAGCTCCGCCAAGGGAAACGCCCTCAATGACATGAAGAATGCTAATCATCTTGAGTGCGCTTATTTCCCGCACCGTCCTCGGAACCGTGCCCATCGCAATTGAAAAAGAACTCTCGCAGTTACCGCGAAGAGTCGAAAGGCGTTGCAAACTGTTCCTCCCGACCTGATCTTCCCAGCTATTATCGCAGAATACAACTCACCAGGCGTTCGTCCATGAAAGAGCGTATAAGCTCTTCCAATCATATACAGATGGTGCGCGTCACTTCCCCCCGTCTCAGGTAGCTTTTGACCATGGAGATTCTTCCATCTGGCTACCCTATTACCGTAGATCTCTGTAGGGTTCGAGTTGATCGTCTCAACCGCATCGAATGGCAGTGTCTGAATCAAGTCACCTACTCCCTTCATACCTAAGCACCTTAACACGCTGCTGAATGGGTGGGCCGCAATTGCAATCCCGCCCTGCTGATGAATCAGGTCAATTGTAGTATGAGCGTCGAGGCCCATGGGTACATTCTCTTTCAAGAAAAGACCAAGAATGTGGCCGTCACCGGAGGATATTTCAGACCCAATAACGACCTCCAGAGGACGGCCCAAGGTTCTCGACCGATGAAGCCACGACTGTGCGTCCGCACCTCCGGCTATCGAGTCATGATCTGTAATGGCAATCACGTCAATGTCCGTGTTTTTTAAAACGTGCTGCACTACGTCTTCAGGCTCGGCAAATCCGTTTGACCGAGTCGTATGAATGTGGATGTCAGCCTTTTGCATGGTCCTAGTGCGGAACAGTTACGTTTTGCGGGTGGGAGCTCCCCCTTTGTCTCGGTCCAGTGCGGCCGGTTACACTGTCTTCAGCGCTCTGATTCGCACACTTACTGAGGCCGTCAACGATGCGAGTAATTAATGCTTTGGTTGCTTTGACAAAGCCCTTCCTCCTCGACATGACGACCCAAGCAGCGACGATGCCCAAGCTAGCAACAATGCTTACTAAGGCATAAATAACCCTAAAAGCTGCGCGCTGTGGCCTTGGCAATCGCTTTAGCTCTCGCGTAGCGCCGCAATGCGAGACTGCCCCAGCAACACATCCCAATAAGGCAACACTTAAACCGTAGCTTAGGTTCAAGGCAACGGCTACAAGGGTGAGTCCAAGGCAAATCACGCCAAGCATCACTGTGATGCATCGTGAACGGTTCCAATAGCCGGCGTGGTGAATAGGAATGCTCGGCGACATCAGCAAGAGCAAAGTCAAGTCCCTCGTCTTTCTATAGTAATTCGAAACAAACGACTTAATATTATAAAAATGATTGTGTATTATTGCGGCATCACGAGCTATTGTCACATGTTCACCACGTTGCCTTAACCTATAGCCGAATTCGAAGTCCTCTATCGAGGCGTCACAGTACTCGCGCCCGAATCCGCCTAACGCGAGGACACTGCTCCGCCAAACTAGCGCACACTGTGTTCCAAAGCAAGGCGAGGCCTGCGCCGGCAATCTCAAGAACGCATCATTTGCGACGAATGCCTGGAAGTGGGAAAGCACTCCTGGTTGTAGGCTAAACGGTTTATACAACGCTACCACTGCTGAGCATTCACTCCGCAATAAATGGTCTCGCATAATGCGGATTGCATCTCGCTCCACCACAACATCTGCATCGAGGAACAACACCTTAGATGTATCCGCCATGATAGTTGCGTAGGTTCGCGCTGCCCCGGCGCCCTGCCGTCCCGCCTCCTGGTCCAGGCATCGGATCAACCCCGCGTGCATTGCCGCCAAGTCCTGCATGACCCGGGCCGTGGTATCGACGCTGCCATCATTTACAAGCAATACGTGCTTTGGGACCAGGCTGGAGCCTACCAATGCGTCTATAGTCGCACGCAAGCAATGCTCGACATTGTGGCATGGTATGATTGCGGTGATGTCATCGTCTGTTTCGGACATAATGGTCCTTCCCACGATCGGCATAAAACGCCAACGTGACCTTCGGCCAACCAATATTGAGTCCACGTAGACCGCGTGAGTTGTTCACGTCCTTAGCGTATAGGATAGCATTTACGCTCAAGAACGCTAAAAAAGAAGAAAAGCGTTTCATGCTCAGTTCAATCTTATGGCTTCCGCCGTCGGAAGTCGCCTGCCTTTCAGAAAACCCAAGGTCCATGCGATTTGGCCGCATAACAAAAAAGGCGAGGTTGCGAAAAAAGCAATGGCATAACGGAGACTGCCGCCAAGAAGCCGGATAAGTATTCGGGCCAACCGGCCGATTATCACCGTCGGCACCAGCAGTGCCCAAGGCCACTCCGTCATGAACTTTCCCGGAAGATCGTATCTTCGGCACGCCCACCCATAAGTAACACCGAAGTCGTAGCTGTACCGCGTCAAGCTTGCCAAAGTACGCTCGCGAACATGCAACACCGGGCTCCTTGGATCAAACATGAGATCCACGCCCGTGCTGCGTAGCCTGTAGTTAAACACCATGTCTTCGCATGGAAATATGTTCTCTGGAAATCCGCCTGATTCGAGCACCAATCGCTTCTCGTATAATGCACTGAAACTCGCAAAGTTTAGGCAATGTCTCGGCTGGCCCAAGGGCAGCCATTCGCCGAATTCCAGTAAATGCATTGCCCAAGAGAACACATTCGCGCCGCATCCATTTAAAATACTGCCCCCGACCGCACCAGCCGAGAACGTTGCGGCCGTGCTCATCATTGTTTGCAGTAAATCTGGACGGGCTATGCAGTCGGAATCTAGAAAGAGAACCCATGGAGATCGCGCGACTCCTAGTGCCCAGTTCCTTGCCCTACCCGGAAGCCACCGGTCCAACTCAATGTGAAAATGTACCAACGGACTGCTGCCGATGAGGGTCTCGTCCACTTGCTCTGGCCCACTATGCACCACCATGACGCAATAGGAATGCGTTGTCACTTGTTTGACTATCGAGACAAGACATCGCCGTAGGGTTGCCGCCGACCGGTAGCTGGGGATAATAACAGTAATATCAACCTCGGGAAGCATGTTTTAATTGGCCTTGTAGCGCCTGTCTTTCTGTGAACAGCTCCATTTGATCGCCGCCCAGCTTACGTAACACCCGTAATGCAAACATGTAACCAGGGAGATAGAGCGGCTCCCGATCCCATAGTAAGTTGGCACGCCAACTTCCGCTATTGAAAGTCCTTCGCGAACAGCACGACATATAATATCAAATGAGATGCCGTGCCCATCGTTCAGGGTTGGTAGATCGAGGGCAGCAAGAGCATGCCGCGAATACGCCCGGTAGCCAGTATGATAATCGGTTAGTTGAAGTCCCAGCGCACGGTTGGCAATCCACGTCAAGGTTTTGTTACCAACCCACTTCCATAAGGGCATCCCACCACTCACAGGTTTGCCCAGCATGCGAGACCCAAGCACAACATCGATCTTTCTCTCAAGAATTGGAGCGAGTAGCGACGTTATATACTCGGGGTCGTGCTGACCGTCACCATGAACCATGACAATCGCATTGTAGCCATTGGCAAGGCAGTAAGAGTAAGCTTTCTTCTTTGTGCCGCCGTACCCCATGTTGTGAGAATTGCGCACAACCGTAATCTTCTTGAAATCGCGGGCCAAGGCTAATGCCACTCCGAAGGTGTTGTCTGTACTACCATCGTCCTGCAAAAGAATGCCATCGGCAGCACAGTACACGTCCCTGGGGATTCTCTTAATAACGTCGCAAAGTGTCGCAGCAGCGTTATAAGCCGGCACAAATATAAGATATCCCATTGGCTAGTATTGTCTAGGATGCCGTTGCCTGGAGCACCTAGGCAGCGCAGATAAATTAGTCATCGGCAGCACTTGGTCCAGCTACATCTGGCAATTGTAGCTTTACTCTGTTTCCTGCGGGTCCTCAGTGCTCGTCTCCTGTTCTGGAGCGCCACTTGTACTGGGATTCCATGCGACGCAGTGCGCTGCGAAGTGCTTGAGGGCGCCACTTTTTACAACAATCGCTGCCGGCCGTAACATGGTAGCGTACATATTTAGGAGGGCAATTACGTCAAGCAGAGATCGATAACCTGAAATCCCGGAGATATCAATGTAAATCTTGGTAAACGTCTTGCCGAAGGCTTGTGCTCCAAGCACGTCGAAGCCGTCCAGGGTTTCGAAACGAATGCCCGGGAACATCTTTCGAGCCCTTTCGACCACCTCTAGGCTGATGTCTGTTCCGATGACCTCTTTAGCCCGATCGGCAAGACAGCGGGTCGTGACCCCGAACTCGCAGCCTATCTCCAGGACAACGTCATCCTTGTTGACCCATTGCTGAATCGACTCACGGTATTCTTTAACGCCCCGCGTTCCGATAAAATAGGTCTTCAGTTTTAGTTGTTTGTCGTTTGCCATATCATGTGTATTGCTAATGTTAATTGTTTACTAAGTCTGTTCGACAGGTACACTCGCCTGGCGAACTATTGCATTAAAACGCGTGCTGAGATTGCAGTCAAGGATGAACATCATCGCTGAATTGCCTCCCCGCAGTTCCGGCATAGGGGGGTTGCCCGGTCACGGCCCGCCGCTCGCGTCGCTGCGTATCCCAGATCGCGCCAATGGCTTAAGACGTCTTCGGTCCTCGCCTTTCCCAATTGAAACTTGTTTTCGAAGTCGTAACAGCAAAGAGCCAATTCCAAATCGGCCCGGACCACGAGGTTGTTGCACATGGAGCATGTGTGACTGTTTCTCTTCATTCGGAATGACGCTCCTGACCGGACATACTTTCCCCAAACACCACCGATATAAAGCGGGGCTATCGCATCTGTGACTCCCGGTACGCCGACATTTTGGTAGACATCGAGAAGTTTCTCCATATAGGAGTCTGCGCCAACCTCTTTACACAATGCAGGCAAACTCCTCAACTCGTGAACATTCGCAGATGATACAATAAACTGAAGGCAAACATGGGGAAGCAAACGTCCGAGGGTCTTTCGAGATTCGACAAAACGCCGCACATTCTGTTTGAGCGTCTCGAACTCCGCGCCGCGCCTCATTTGCTCGTAAGTTTTCTTAGTTGTACCATCAAAACCGACGATAAGCAAATCAAGGTTGGCAGAGATGAGTTCCTTCGCTCTAGCATCGTCCAACAGCACGCCATTGGTCGAGACAATGACATACATACCTTGCTTCGTCGCGTAAGCAATCATTTCTCCTAGGCGAGGGTGCATCAGGGGCTCACCCCGCCAATAGAGATATAGCCGTACAACGTGTTTGCTTACCTTATCAATTATCTGGCGGTAAGCCTCCACGGGCATTGCCAAATCCGACGCTGGTAACTTCATGCGTCCTTGAAAGCACATGCTGCAACGCAGGTTACAACCGCCATAAGGTTCTAGCTGAACGGCTAGTGGGTGAGAACCCAATTTTAGGAGGCGCATGCGTCTGCGCAGCAAATTCAAGTAATTCGATAAGCCGCGAGTTACAAGCTCTGCCCACTCAATCCTAACAAGCATCGCACTGCTGGCGGGGCCTCTACGAACTTTAGCCACGAGATTATGCAAAGTTAGGTCCATCATCTGCTTTTAGTGAGAAGTTCATGTGCAACTTGGCCCATTGAGCGAAGCGGCAGCGACCGATAACAGTTTAATAAACAGGGGCAGTTGCATCGCCAGATATTATTCCGGTGCGCCGTGGCGGTTTCTCCTTCCCAAACACTTCGCAGGTTCCCATAAATTGCATCCCCGACTGTGTTCTCTGACAGAGAACAAAACCGTAACGCACCGTATGCATCAATATGAAGCGAAGTCCCTCCGGCTGAGCATGCTCTGTCTCGCTTCCATCTGTCGGCTGCCTCGAAATATGCAAGAAACTCTCGTAGCTCGTTTTTCGAGTGCGAGATTGGGGTTCCACGCTTCTTTTCTGACAAAAGCTCTTTGAAACCCTCTCTGATAGAGGTTTGATTCCTTGGCCACAAGTCAGTGTTGTATGGCCAGAGGGTTGGCTGACTAAAGGAAGTGCGCTGTATCGGCTGAAATGAAATGCGCTGCACTCCGGCCTCGGCAAGACCTCTGGCGAGTCGTCCTAGCTCCTCCACATTGTACTTGGAAATGACCGTGTTGGTAGCGAGAACAAACCGGCGTGGTTCTCGTTTCAGGCGACGCAACGTATCGCTTATGTGATTTAGCAACCCCGGACATCCTCTCAAATAATCATGGGTGCTGGCATCTAAACTGTCAATAGAGATAACTAGTTGGCTCAGTCGCGTGCGGTGGAGCCAGCTTAGTTCCTGGCGGCCGAGCAAAGCGCCGTTAGTGACCACAACAACGGGCAGGCTGAGTGTATCGCAGTAAGCCAATAATTCCCAAATGTCCTTTCGCATTAGCGGTTCCCCACCAGACAACGTGAGTCTGAAGATCCCTGCCCATTGTCTTAATTCTGAAATGATGCGCTTCCACTCATCTATAGTAAGTTCGCTCTGGGTGTGCGCTTTGTTGCGCCAACACCCACACATCAAGCAGTGCATAGAGCAAGAAGAGGTAATGTTGATAATGACATTCGTTGGCTTGCAGCCAAAGGCGCCCTTAAATCCCCAGGTAGCCCGTTGCACGGGCGCAATCAACTCACGTAAACCATAACGTAAGGCCGGCGCCAGGGAAGAATTAGTGTTTTTAAAGGTCTTCACATCGCAGTTTTTCAAAAAGGATGCGCGCCCTTTGCCTCAATGGTAGATGGACAAACATCTGCCCCTGGCACGCACAGTGCCGGCTAATGTCATGCCGTTTCGCGTAGGCCTCTCGGCGTCCTAGAACTTCCTCTATGCTATCTCTCGACACATTCCCAAGGGTTCCAAGCGACATGTGACCGCATATTTCGACCGAGCCGTTTGGCCTGATGTAAATGGATTCGTACATCATCTTACACTTATGGGCTTTTGCCGAAACGCCGCTGCTATGGTTGACCAGCATGTCCAACTGCTGATTGCTGTTGGCCACAGGCCATCCGCGTCGCCTGAGTTGTTTTAGCTCCGCAACCTGATCGCGTAGCGTTTGCAGGTCTTTGACCACGTAATCAGTGTTTTGGCTCGCGTCTACCCCAAATGTCCGTACAGCCTTGGTGGTTCCAAAAAGGGGTCTAAAGAGCACGCTTTTTACCCCGAGCCCTCTCGCCAGATCCAAAATGCCTACCAAATCCTTGGAATTCCCACTATGTACCGTAGTCAGAATGCCTACGGAGCCTCGATAGTTCCTTGATATCAAATACTTAATGGCATTTACAGCAGTTTCAAAGACAGGTCGCCCGACAATCGCATCATGGCGCGAGGCATCGCATGCATGAAGCGAAAACTTTAACCACTTGACGGGGCTGCGAAGAAGCCGGTCGCAAAGCGCCGGAGTAAGACATGCGCCAATCGTAGACACCCGAGTCTCGACTCCAAGGGCATGGATGCCGTCAAGGATGTCCATCATGTCTTTCCGCAAAAATGGCTCTCCCCCACTTATATAGATGTCTCGGACTAGCGGAGACCAGTGTTTGACGTCGGCGACGATTCGCAACCACTGTTCCTTTGTAAGTTCTGATTCCTTTGGAAACGTAAGATCTCTAGCAAGGTCGCAAAACGCGCAGTCCATCGAGCACCTAAGTGTGGGTTCGATCTGCACGAGGAAGGGCTTCGACCAACAAGTGTTGAGATAATAATCTCCAAAAACGGCTGCTTGTTTCTGGACCGCTTCAAGTATGTACCGTAACCTACTCACGTTAGGACCAACCTTTCGTCGACTTAATCACGGGCCAAGTGCTCGCTCCGCCGGATAGATCGATATGGGAATGGTATGCTGCAGCGTAAAGGCTGACTGCCCGGAAAAAGCACCATCCTAACACTCGTTGTTTGTATTGCACGGTGCGTTGATCGGGTGTCGACCTATTGCGGCCGCGCTGTGTAACTAGGCTAAGATGTGGATAGGTTCGCTTGAATAGTTGTTTCGTGCTTAAGTATCGGGCGTACTGATTGCACAACTCTAGAAAACTGTCGGGGAACAAATATTCAATGTGAACGTCATCGAGGTACAAGCAGCCAGCGCTATGCTGCCAAGCAATCCCCTCGAGCCATGTATCGCTAGGGATTAAATGGGCGTGGCTATTTATCAAATTGTGCCGGTACGCAAAACATTTGCCGTCCAGCCGGGGCAAGTGTTCATCGAAGTGGTTAATCGCGCGGCATACCGCTACTCGCGCGGCATCCATGATGTTTGCCACAGTCCTTTTGCGCTCAGGGACCAAGCCGCGGTAGCGCACAGCGACCGCTCCGTGAAGCGGGTTGCGTTCGAACTCAGCACAGACTCTTTTTACTAGGTTTTTGCCAAGATGCACGTCGGCATCGATACAAAACACTACTTCGCTGCCCTGAGCTTCTGCATGGACGACATTTAAAGCTTCTGATTTGTCAGCGACTGTGGCTTCGACGACCGTAAAAACACGTTCGAGATTGTTTCGCCGAAACACGTAGTTGGCTCGGCCTTGGTTGTGTTGGCATTCAGGTTTTCCCCAATGCAGTGCGCCAAAGGCCAATGCAGCCTGTGTTGTTTTGTCTTTACATCCGTTAGGAACGACCACGATGTTGTATCGGCCTGAAGGAAGATCCTGGGCCATGATGGAGGCCAAAGTGCTTGGCAGAGTGCGCTCTTCGTTGTGGGCCGGAATGCCGATCGTGTAATTCATGGAGCACATCTGATGGAGCCGTGCGTGAGGCCGATGTTGTTTGCGAGCCGTTCGTAGGACTGGATTGTAAGTCGCAGTCCGCTTTCAAGAGGCACCGACGGGTTCCACTTTAGCAGCCGCTGTGCCCGCTGAATGCTCCCGAAGCAGTGCCAGTCCCCGTGTTGAGCGTGGGCCTTAGTGATGTTTGCTTTTACTCTGAGAAGCTCGGCGATGATGCACATTATGTCGTATGGGGTTCTGGCAATTCCGCCACTGACATTTATCACTTGTCCAGCAGCAGAGGCGGTGGCGAGCGCGCGCAGTATCGCGTTGACCGCGTCCTGGACGTACAGGGCATCCCACCTCACGGTGGAGGCTGTCAAGCACCGTGTCTTATCCGCCAGAAGGGAAGTAATAGCGTGAGCAACCAGATAACGGGGATGCTGGTGAGGCCCAAACAACGGCCCTAATCTTAGGCACACCACTCGGAAGGTAGGCGTTTGGCTGGCGAGCAAAAATGATTCGGACAACTGTTTTGCTAAGGCATATGCTGATCGCGGTCTAACGCGCTGGCTTTCTCTGAATGGGTTAGCGCAACATCCGTATTGTTTGTAACTGCCCACATTTACGAGCAGTTGCGTACCCGTTTTCCTTGCTGCGCGGACTAAATTTAACGTGCATGCAATCGTGTTGAAGAACCCGTTAGATGGCGAAATGAGAGACCCCTTTGTGTCCGGCGAGGCCGCAAGATGAACTATGTATTTCGGTCGAAGTTTGTGAACTCGCTCCAGAACCGGTCGGGATCTCCTAAGATCACAATCTGAGCGGTTTTTGATCTCCATGGCCTGGACTCCTTCGTTGCGCAGGCCCTCGATTAGATGCCTTCCCAGAAATCCGCCACTGCCGGTTACCAACGTCTTTGTGAGCGCGGATGGTTCCCATGCCCCGGTACTGGCGAAGGTGACCCCAGACGTTCCGTCCGCTTCTTGGAGCGGCGGTGAGCCAGGCAAGGCGATGCCTCGTGAGCAAGTTGCAGACTCACGACGTGCAACCAGGTCGCTGATCCCTCGATCGCCATTACGATGCCATTGCATGATGTTGACATTTAGTTGCAGGGCTTTGGTCTCTGCATTTTGTGGGATGGACATGTACTTTGTTCTGCTGCTACGCGCAATCACTTTTTGCGTGGTTTGGCATGATGCTCTTGGGCTGCATCAAGCTCGTAGAGCTGCTGTCATCATTGGCTCCGACGAGGTTCTTGGGGCTGTCGAGTTTAACCCGCCGTTCTGGCGCCATCGTGGACAAAGCGACAAAATGCGGGCTTCTCGAGCCTCGGCTTAGTAAACGACCTGATTCCCCGGTTGTCCAGAAGCACCATCGCAGCGTTCGCATCATGGGCGATACTTGGTGACTTGATGAAGCGCTGGGTACGCTCCGCGCGTTAAGCGGCTCGCCGGCAACGTGATATGATGTGTGTTGTCGATCTTGCGGGCTGCGGGAGGGAAACCGTGTTCGCCGTCATCTCCGAATGCGGAAATAGCGTGATCTGAGTTTTATTCTCGCGGCTCACCCTGGCTTTGGCGCCAATTCGGAAACAACTGCGTGCGCAGCGCCTGATCACCACTGCGATGGGCTTTCCCCGCCACGGGGTCCCCGTGCCCTTTTGTCTTTTCTTTTTCTGGTCTGTGTTTGCTCCGCCGTCGTTTTGCTTCCGCCCTCACTGGCCCGCTGGCATCAGGGGGCACGGAAGGCGGGACCCTCTAAGGCTCCCCCGCCGCCGCCCTGATTCGCGGGCCTTGGTCGTGCAGGGCGAAGACAAAAACGAGCGGCAGTCGCCGCAAAAACTATGACCAACCAAACCGACAAAAACAGCCACGAAACCCATTCAGCAGGGGCTCAGAGCAAAATCGAGCAGCTTCCCACTGACACCGACCTCAGCCGTTCAATCGGCAACCCCCAGCAATCGGCACGCGCCATTGCCCTGCCAGGCATCACACCCGCCGAAGCGGGGGAACGAGCGGCGGCAGCCGAGGCCGAGGCGAATCCCCTCGCCCGCATGGTCAACCAGATCACGCACGGCGACTGCCTCAGCCTCCTGCGCCAATTGCCCGACGCCTGCGCCGACATGGTTTTAACCGATCCGCCGTATCTGGTGGGCTACCGAGACCGGAGCGGCCGGACCATCGCCAACGACGATAACCGCCGCTGGATGTTTCCGGCGTTCGCGGAGTTGTATCGGATCTTGAAGCCCGATGCCTACTGCGTCAGCTTCTACGGGTGGGGCAAGGCGGATCGCTTCTTGTCCGTCTGGCGGGAGTGCGGCTTGTATCCGGTCGGGCATTTCGTCTGGGTCAAAGGCTACGCTTCCAGCGTGCGCCATGTCCGGATGAAACACGAGATGGCCTATCTCTTGGCCAAGGGCAATCCCCTACCCCCGGCCTCCCCGCCTGCCGATGTCCTGCCTTGGGATTACACCGGCAATCATTTGCACCCGACGCAGAAACCCGTCGCCAGCCTCAAGCCGCTCATTCAGGCATTCTCGCGGCCTGGGGGCCTGATCCTGGACCCGTTCGCAGGGTCAGGATCAACCGGAGTTGCCGCCCGCGAGTGCGGCCGGCGCTACGTCTTGATCGAAAAAGATGCCGCCTATCACCGTGCCGCGCAGCAACGCTTGCGATAGAAAACCCCGAGCCCCTGGCGTCCACCGGGGGCTTTTCATTCCCAGGCCCCGCCCGCCCGCCCGCTTCCGCGCGACCAGGGCGCGCTGCCCTGGACTCGCCAAATGGCGAAGCCCTCTGGACACCCTCCCCTTTTTTCGTGCGGAAGTTTGGATGTTTAGACTGTTGACGGTTCAAACTACCGGAGGTTTAGACGTCCAGCGGTTCAGATTGTTGGGTGGTT
>TBL_comb47_HYPODRAFT_10004264_pt1 | contig 16518 bp, 17 predicted proteins | sample TroBogypolimnion_40_FD_10682 | JGI IMG/M metagenome (IMG submission 10682)
GCATCGACCACCACATCCAGGCCATCGCGGAAGGGGAAGAAGGCGTCACTGGCCACCACCGTGTTTTGCAGCGACAGACCGGCATGACCGGCCTTGATGCTGGCAATGCGGGCCGAGTCCAGGCGGCTCATCTGGCCGGCACCCACGCCCATGGTCATGCCACCGGCACAAAAGACGATCGCGTTGGATTTCACAAACTTGGCGACCTTCCAGGCAAACAGCAGGTCCTGCAATTGCTCTGGCGTGGGTTGCTTGAGCGTGACCACCTTCAGGTCGGCCAGCGCCAACTCATGGTTGTCGGCGGTCTGCAGCAGGATGCCGGAGCCTACTCGCTTCATGTCCACCGCGTTGCGTCCGTTGTCCCAATCGCTCTTGCCACCCTTGGGCAGCTCGATCTGCAGCACGCGCACATTGGCCTTGGCGGCAAACACGGCCAGGGCTTCCGGCGTGTAGCTCGGAGCCATCAGCACCTCGACAAACTGCTTGGAGATTTCGCGCGCACCGGCTTCGTCCAGCGGCGTGTTCAGGGCAATGATGCCGCCGAAGGCCGAGGTCGGGTCGGTCTTGAAGGCCTTGCGATAGGCTTCCAGCGCGTTGGCGCCAATCGCCACGCCGCAGGGGTTGGCATGCTTGACGATGACGCATGCGGGGGTGTCAAAGCCCTTGACGCATTCCCAGGCGGCGTCGGCGTCGGCAATATTGTTGTAGCTGAGTTCCTTGCCCTGCAACTGCTTGGCGGTCACCAGCGAGCCGGGGGCGGGGTACAGGTCGCGGTACAGGGCGGCCTGCTGATGCGAGTTTTCACCGTAGCGCAGATCCTGCAGCTTGATAAAGCGGCCGTTGCTCTGGCCGGGGAACTGGCTCAAGGTAGGCGCCTGGTCATCGGCCACGCCGTCACCGAATTGCACGCTGGAGAGGTAATCGCTGATGGCGCCGTCGTACCGGCTGATGCGGTTGAAGGCGGCCACGCTGAGGGCGAACTTGGTCTTTTGCGTCACGCCGCCGGCCTGGAGCTCGGCAATCACTTCTGCGTATTGCGAGGCGTCGGTCAGCACGGCCACATCTTTCCAGTTCTTGGCCGCGCTGCGCACCATGGCCGGGCCGCCGATGTCGATGTTCTCGATCGCGTCTTCCAGCGTGCAGCCTTGCTTGGCCACGGTGGATTCAAACGGGTAGAGGTTCACTACCAGCACGTCGATGGTGTCGATCTGGTGCTCGGCCAAAGCGGCCATGTGGGCGGGCAGATCGCGGCGGGCCAGCAGGCCGCCATGCACGCGCGGGTGCAATGTCTTGACGCGGCCGTCCAGCATTTCGGGAAAGCCGGTCATGGCAGCAACTTCGGTGACGGGCAGGCCGTTGTCGGCCAGCAGTTTGGCGGTGCCGCCGGTGGAGAGCAGCTTGATGCCCTGCGCGTGCAGGGCCTGCGCCAGTTCAAGGATGCCGGTTTTGTCGGAGACGGAAAGCAGTGCGTTCATGGGACCTTCTATTTGATTAATTTGTGTTCGAGCAATTTCTTGCGCAGGGTGTTGCGGTTCAGGCCCAGCCAAACGGCTGCGCGCGACTGGTTGTGGTCGGCATGCGCCATCACCACCTCCAGCAGGGGTTTTTCGACAATCCGCACCATCATCTCGTGCAGGCTGTCGGGTTCGGTACCGTGCAGGTCGCGGAAATAGATCTCCAGACTGCTGCGCACAGTCTCTTCAATATGCTTTTTGCTCATGCTGTCTCTTTGCTTGTTGTTGTTACTTCTTCTTGCTCTTCATTCGCTACACATGCAGCCGGGAAACGGTCCATGCGCGCATTCACTTCGTCCATAAAGTGCTCCACCGCAGCCACCTGTGCGTCGCATTCATCCAGGGCATTCATCTGCAACCGGAAGGCCTCGCCCCCCGGCAGATCGCGCACATACCAGCCAATGTGTTTGCGCGCCGAGCGCACACCGATAAAGGCGTCATACAGGCTGTAATGGTCGTGCAGATGCTCCACCAGCAAGCGCTTGACTTCGCTGACAAGCGGCGGCGCCAAGTGCTCACCGGTCGCCAGAAAATGGGATATTTCGCGGAAGATCCAGGGTCGACCCTGGGCCGCGCGGCCAATCATAAGGGCGTCGGCGCCGGTGAGGCGCAGCACCTCGCGCGCCTGCTCCGGCGTGGCGATGTCGCCATTGGCCACCACCGGAATGCGCAGCGCAGCCTTGACGGCGGCAATGGTGTCGTATTCGGCGGCACCCTTGTAGCCCTGCTCGCGGGTGCGGCCGTGTACGGCCACCATCTGCACACCAGCGGCCTCGGCGGCGCGGGCGATCGCAACGGCGTTCTTGTGGCTTTGGCACCAGCCGGTGCGCATCTTCAAGGTGACCGGCACGTTGCGCGGCGCGCAGGCGGCAACCACGGCTTCGATGATTTCCAGCGCCAGGGCCTCATCCTGCATCAGGGCCGAGCCGGCCCATTTGTTGCAGACCTTCTTGGCCGGGCAGCCCATATTGATGTCAATGATTTGCGCGCCACGGTCTATGTTGTAGAGCGCGGCCTCGGCCATCATGGGGCCGTCCGTACCGGCGATCTGCACGGCGATGGGGCCGGGTTCACCTGCGTGATTGGCGCGGCGCGAGGTCTTCAGGGTGTTCCACAGGTCTTTGCGCGAGGTCACCATTTCGCTCACCGCATAAGCTGCGCCCAGGCGCTTGCACAACTGGCGGAAAGGCCGATCCGTCACGCCCGCCATGGGCGCGACCATGAGCGGATTTGCCAAGGCAAACGGGCCGATGTGCATAGTGTGTGGGCGAAAGGGGGATAGTGAAACGCAGGCGAGAAGCCTGCACGGATTCTACCTGCCCAAAATTTCAGCAATTGAAATTTTTTGTAAGCAGTTCGCTCATCTCGCCATGTGGCATCCGAGCCGGTGTTTCTATACTCGCACCCACATGGAACTCTGGATCAACCACCTCATTGCCCTGCTGGCGCTGCCGCAATACAGCCTAAGCACGGTGTTTGTGGTGTCTTTTATCAGCGCCACGCTCTTGCCCCTGGGATCAGAACCCGTGGTCTATGGTCTGATCAAGCTGAACCCGGCCCTGCTTTGGCAGGTCATTGGCGTGGCAACCGTGGGCAATACGCTGGGCGGCGCCGTGGACTGGTGGATGGGCTATGGTGCGCATCAGGTGGCAGACAAGTACCGCCACTCGGCCATGCATGTGCGGGCGCTGAACTGGCTGGAAGGCCTGGGGCCCAAGGCCTGCCTGCTGGCCTGGCTGCCGCTGGTGGGCGATCCGCTATGCGCGGTAGCGGGCTGGCTGCGCATGCCCTTTTGGCCCTGCCTGCTGTACATGGCGATTGGCAAGTTTTTTCGTTACCTGGTTTTAACCTCCACCTTGTTGGGAATTTTTTCGTAATGCCTGTCTTTCTTTTTGCTCTTGCCATCGGTGCCCTCTGGTTTCTCAATATCCGCGAGCAGCACCGCCGCATCCGCGTGCGTGCTGGGGCAGTTTCAGGTGGAAAAGCTCATGGAGACCGTGGCCGACGGTTACTTGCGGGCGCTCGGCGAGAGCGATGTGGAACGCAGCAGCCAGGTCTGGAACATGCTGGGCCAGGCAGAGCTCACCCTGAACGGGCAACTCCAGGACTTTGTGCGGGAATTTGACAAGGTGGATGCGCTGTCCGCGCGTTTCAGCACCCTACCCCTGGGCCTGCCGTTTGCACTCAAGCTGTTTCCCGGCTCCAGCGCCGACTTGCGTGCCTTGCTGCACATCCACGCCAAAGGCATTGATGCCCTGGTGCGCAATGAGGGCGCGCTTTCGCAAAAGGACAAGGCCTTTACGCTGACGGCCGAGTTGCTGCTGCTGCAGCACAGCTGCCAGTGGTTTTGCCGCTCCAAGGCCATGGCCAGTTCACGCATGATGGCGCGCCACCGCACGCCGCATAGCCAGTTGCTGGCCTCGGTGTCGGCACCCACACGCAGCGCCTACACACAGCTGGTAGGCTAGCGCATCAAGACCAGCGCCGTGCCCAGCACGGTAAGGCCCGCACCCAGCCAGGCGCCGGGAGCCGGTGCGCGCTTCAGTCGCAGCCATAGCAGCGGCAGCACCAGCACCGGTGACACGCTGGACAGAATGGCCACCAGACCCACATCGCCATGCCGCAGCGCCAGCAGGATCAGACTCATGCCCACGCCCATACCGAGAAACCCGATCCAGCCCACCTGAGCCAGCACCCGCAGCGTGGCGGGGTTCTGTGCACGCGCAGCGGCAAAGCCCGACCACAACAACACAAACTGCGCCACACAGGTGGCGCTGACGCGCACGGCGGTGGCAGCAATCGGGTCCACCCCGCTGACCATCACCGGCTTGGCAATCAAGGAGCTCACGGCCTGGCATAGGGCCGCTAACAGCCCCAGTGCCACGCCCAGGCCCCACTGGCCGGTGTTGGTTTCCCATGCGTGTGCATCATCCCTGTGCCGACCCAACAACGTGGCGGTCATCACACCGCCCATCACCAGCGCACCACCCAGCATGGCCTGCGGCCCCATGTGCTCATCCAGAAACAAATAGCCCAGCATGGCGCTGAAAAATGCATGGGTGGCAAACAGCACGCTGGTGCGGCGCGGCCCCAGGCGGTTCATGGCGCCAAACAGCGCCGTGTCGCCGACAAAGATGCCGATAAAGCCGCTGGTCGCCATCACACCGCATTGGGCCCAGGACAGGCTGCGCCAGCTGCCGCTCGCCAGCACCACGGGAAGCAGCAGCAGCAACACCAGTGACATGCGCCAGCGCGTAAAGGCAAAGGTGCCCAGATGCCGCGCCGGCGTGGCCGACATCACACTGGTAAAGGCCCAGCAGACCGCCGCCCCCAAGGCCAGCAGGTCATAGGGCGAGAAGGCCAAGAGCCGTGGTGCTTAAGAGCTGAACAGGAAGTTCATGACGTCGCCATCCTTGACGACGTATTCCTTGCCTTCGGCGCGCATCTTGCCCGCGTCCTTGGCACCCTGCTCGCCCTTGAACTGGATGAAGTCCTCAAAGGCGATGGTCTGGGCTCGGATATAGCCCTTCTCGAAGTCGGTGTGGATCACGCCGGCCGCCTGCGGGCCGGTGTCACCGACATGGATGGTCCAGGCGCGCACTTCCTTCACACCGGCGGTGAAATAGGTTTGCAGACCGAGCAGGCTGTAGGCCGAGCGGATCAGGCGGTTCAGACCGGGCTCATGCAGCCCCATCTCTTCCAGGAACATGTCGCGGTCGGCGTCGTCCATTTCCGACATTTCGGCTTCGAGCTTGGCGCAGATCGCCACCACCGGCGCGTTCTGCGCGGTGGCGAAGGCCGTCAGGCGGTCCAGCATGGGGTTGTTCTCAAAGCCGTCTTCTGCCACATTGGCCACAAACATGGCTGGCTTGGCGGTGATCAGGAAAAACTGTTTCAAGAGCGGCAACTCGTCCTTGCTGAAGTCGATGGTACGCACCGGCTTGGCCTGGTCCAGGGCCACCTGGCACTTTTCCAGAATCGCGACCAGCTTGGCCGATTCCTTGTCGCCGGAGCGGGCCAGCTTGGTGACACGGTGCAAGGCTTTTTCCACGGCCGCCATGTCCGCCAGGCAGAGTTCGGTCTGGATCACTTCGATGTCGGCAATCGGGTCGACCTTGCCGGCCACGTGGATCACGTTGTCGTCTTCAAAGCAGCGCACCACATTGATGGTGGCGTCGGTCTCGCGGATATGCGAGAGGAACTTGTTGCCCAGGCCCTCGCCCGTGCTGGCACCGGCCACCAGGCCGGCAATGTCCACAAACTCGACGATGGCCGGCACGATGCGCTCGGGCGTGATGATGGCCGCCAGCTGGGCCAGACGCGGGTCCGGCACCTCGACCACACCGACATTGGGCTCAATGGTGCAGAAGGGGTAGTTCTCCGCCGCAATGCCGGCCTTGGTCAGGGCGTTGAACAGGGTCGATTTACCAACGTTGGGCAGGCCAACAATTCCGCACTTCATAACAATCCTTTTAAGTCAATTTTCCCAGCGGCACCACGCGAGCCAAATGTCGGCGTGGTCGAGATGTCGGCAGCGTCGGCCTGAGCGAGACCCCGCCGCATAGCAAAGTTTCGTTGGTCCTGGGGAGTAGGCCGTGATTGTACTTATAGGCGGATCGCTGCCAGCGCGTAGTCCATTCAGGCGCTGCAGAACATTGCGCTGGCGCTTCCATCGCCCCTTGCGATCCGGGCCTGACATTTGCTGTGACAGAACCGCAGATGCCCCAGGCTCCTACAATGCGACCATGGCAAAACCCTATGACATATGTATCCGTGGAGCAGGCATTGTGGGGCGCAGCCTGGCGCTGCACCTGGCAGCCAAGCGCTTGCGGGTAGCCCTGGTGGCGCAGGACGCGCCGGGAAACGCCGCCCATTCGGATGTGCGCGCCTATGCCCTGAGCCCTGCGTCGCGCAACTTGCTGCAAGCCATTCGCTGCTGGCCGGACGCGGCCCACGCCACGCCGGTTATCCGCATGGAGGTGCAGGCCGATGCTGGTGATCCCGTCGTTTTTGAAGCCAGTGCGCAGGGCGTGGATGCCCTCAACTGGATCGTCGACGTGCCGGTGTTGGAAAGCCTGCTGAAGGAAGCGGTGCGCTTTCAGCCCCTGATCACGATGGTGGAGACGCCGGTGGCGGCCGATCTGACTGTGGTCTGCGAGGGCCGCGCCAGCAAGACCCGCGAGGAATTTGGCGTCGAATTCGACATCAAGCCTTACCAGCAGTGGGCGCTGGCGGCACGCGTGGACTGTGCGCTGGGCCATGCACAGGTGGCACGCCAATGGTTTGATGGCGGCGATATTCTGGCCCTGCTGCCGCTGGACGGCGCAGACGGCAGGCAATGCGCACTGGTCTGGTCGCTCAGTCCCCAGCGCGCGCAAGAGCTGCAGGCGGCCGAGCCGGCAGATTTTTGCCAACAGCTGGAACAAGCCAGTAGCGGCGCCCTGGGCGCCTTGAGCCTGTGCAGCGAACGCAAGAGCTGGCCGCTACAGGCGGCCCAGGCAAGGCGCTGGACGGGCAGTAGCCATGGCGCCAGTTGGGTGCTGGCCGGCGACGCGGCCCACAATGTGCATCCGCTGGCCGGACAGGGGCTCAACCTGGGCTTGGGCGATGTGGCCGAACTGGTGCAGATACTGGACCACAAGGCCTACTGGCGCAGCGTGGCTGACCCCAAGCTGCTGCGTGCCTATGAACGCGCCCGCAAGGCCGACTTTGCCGTGGTCGGCGGCTCCGGGGACGCGCTGCAACAGGTCTTCCGCCAAAACCACCCGGCCTGGCAAACGCTGCGCAAGCTCGGCATGCAGGGCTTCGAGATCAGTGGCCCGTTCAAGCAATGGGTTGCGGGCCGCGCCATGGGCACCCACCACCACACCCAGGCGCGCACTGAACGCCATCCCGATTGAAGGAATAAACCATGAACACCAAACCCATACGACGCCTTGGTCTGGCCCTGCTGGCCTTGACCTTGTCAGCCGCCTGCCTTGCGCAAGAGGCCGCCATCCGCAAGAACATCAGCGAACGCTACCCGGAGCTCAAGGCGATTGACGAGGTGAATAAATCGGCCGTGACCGGCCTGTTTGAAATCCGCGTCAACGGCACCGAGATCTATTACACCGATGCCCAAGGCAACTACCTGGTCGTGGGCAATCTATATGACACCAAACAGCGGCGCAATCTGACCGAAGAGCGGGTGGACAAGCTCACCGCCGTCAAATTTGACAGCCTGCCGTTCAAGGATGCATTCACCATCGTGCGCGGCAACGGCGAGCGCAAGCTGGCCGTGTTTGAAGATCCCAACTGCGGCTATTGCAAGCGCTTCGAGCGCGACCTGCAAACCATCAACAATGTCACCGTCCACATGTTTCTGTACCCCATCCTGGGGCCGGATTCCGGTGAAAAAGCCAAGGCCATCTGGTGCGCCAAGGACCGCGCACAGGTGTGGCAGGACTGGATGGTGCGCGAGCAGGCCATCCCCAATTCCGTTCAGATGTGCGACACCGACGCCCTCAAACGCAACGTGGAACTGGGGCGCAAACACAAGATCAACGGCACGCCCACCCTGATCTTTGTGGACGGAACCCGCATTCCCGGCGCCATTGATGCCAAGCAGATCGAAAAGCACCTGGTCGACGCCAAGTCATGAACCGGGCTCAGGCGCAGGACATTCACTACCGCGTCGAGCTTGACGACATTCACGCGCACCTGTTCCGGATCACGCTGGACATTGCGTCACCGCTGGCCGAACAGCGGCTGCAGTTGCCGGTGTGGATTCCGGGCAGCTACCTGGTGCGCGAATTCGCCAAGAACCTGCAAAAGCTCAGCGCCAAGCAGGCCGGGCGCGCCCTGCCGGTCAAGCAACAGGACAAGGCAAGCTGGCTGGTGACTTGCAAGCCGGGCCTGCCGCTGCAGCTGCAGTACCAGGTCTACGCCTTTGACAACTCGGTGCGCACCGCCTGGCTGGATTCCACACGGGGTTTCTTCAACGGCACCAGTCTGTTCCTCAAGGTAGAGGGAGCCGAAGCGCTCAGCCATGGTGTGGAGATCGTCGCCCCTCAACAGGCGCCCGACTGGAAACTTGCCACTGCGATGGAGCCGGTGCGCATAGTCAAATCCGGCTTTGGCAGCTACCGTGCCGATCATTACGACGCCCTGGTGGACTGCCCGGTGGAGATGGGCAATTTCTGGAGCGGCAGCTTTGAGGCCTGCGGCATTCGCCACCGTTTTGTGGTGGCCGGTGCCACCGACAGCTTTGACGGTGACAAGCTACTGGCCGATACCCAGGCCATTTGCGAGACGGAAATCCGCTTCTGGCATGGCGAGCCGGCCGAGTCTGCAAAGAGGCAGGCCAGCCCTGCTCCCTTCAAGAGCTACCTGTTCATGCTCAACGCTGTGCATGACGGCTACGGCGGGCTGGAGCACCGCAACTCCACCGCTCTGATCTGCACCCGCAAGGACCTGCCGCGCCTGGAGCGCCAGACCTTGGCACCCACGGTGCACAAACAGCCCGAGGGCTACACAACCTTGTTGGGCCTGATCAGCCACGAATATTTCCACAGCTGGAACGTCAAGCGTCTGCGCCCGGCCGAGTTTGCCCGCTACGACTACACACAGGAGAATTACACCGAACTGCTGTGGTTTTTTGAGGGCTTTACCAGCTACTACGACGACCTGCTGCTGCGCCGCGCCGGCCGCATCGACAACGCGGCCTACCTCAAGCTGCTGGCTAAAACCATCAACCAGGTGCAGCAAACCCCCGGGCGCCTGGTGCAAAGCGTGGCCCAGGCCAGTTTTGACGCCTGGGTGAAATACTACCGGCAGGACGAGAACACTGCCAACGCCACCGTCAGCTACTACACCAAGGGTTCGCTGGTGGCCCTGTGCTTGGACCTGACGCTGCGCGCTGAAGGCCGCAGCACGCTGGACGCCGTGATGCAGGCGCTATGGGTGCGCTGCGCCGCCGGCCCGATGGCGGAGCAAGACCTGCTGGCCGTGCTGGCCGATCTGGGCGGTCGCTCGTTTGACAAAGAAATAGCCCGCTGGGTGCACGGCACGCGGGAATTGCCAACCACCGAACTGCTGGAGCGCCATGGCGTCAAGGTGCACCGCGAACCCGACCAGGTGGCGCAGCAGCTCGGCCTGCGCGTCAAAGAGTCCGGCGGCGTCACCATCCACCAGGTGCTGCGTGGCGGAGTGGCCGAGAAGGCCGGCTTTGCCAGCGGTGACGAATGGCTGGCGGTGCAAGCCGACAGCACCAAAGCCTCCGGCCCCTGGCGCATGCAGACGCTGGACGATCTCACCCTGTACTGCGGCAATGCCAAAAAAGTCATCGCCACGGTGGCGCGCGACAAGCGCCTGCTGACACTGTCGCTCAACCTGCCCAAGCCCAGTTTAGCGGTCCGGCTGGCGGTAGCCGACACCGATGTACTTGGCCGCTGGCTGACAGCCGCCATTCCGGTCTGATTTTTTCTCTCACTTAACCCAAGCGCACCATGAACTACGAATGCATCACCACCCGTATTGAAGGCGAAAAGGTCGCCATCATCACCCTGAACCGGCCCAAGCAGCTCAATGCCCTGAACGACCAGTTGATGGACGAACTGGGCCATGCGCTCAAGGGCTTTGACGCCGACAGTGCCATTGGCTGCATGGTGATTACCGGCAGCGAGAAGGCCTTTGCCGCCGGTGCCGACATCACCGCCATGGCCAAGCTGACTTTTTCCGAGGTCTACCGCAACGACTTCATCACCCGCAACTGGGAAGCCATGAAGAGCGTGCGCAAGCCGGTCATTGCGGCGGTCAGCGGCTTTGCTCTGGGTGGTGGCTGCGAGCTAGCCATGATGTGCGATTTCATCATCGCCTCCGACACCGCCAAATTCGGCCAGCCCGAAATCAAGATCGGCATCATTCCCGGCGCCGGTGGCACGCAGCGCCTGCCACGCGCCGTGGGCAAGTCCAAGGCCATGGACATGGCCCTCACCGGCCGCCTGATGGACGCGGTGGAGGCCGAGCGCGCCGGTCTGGTCAGCCGCGTGGTGCCCGTAGACAAGCTGATGGACGAGGCCCTGGCCGCCGCCCTGATGGTATGCAGCTTCTCCCAACTCGCCACCATGGCCGCCAAGGAATCCGTCAACCGCGCCTTTGAAGGCAACCTGTCCGACGGCCTGATGTTCGAGCGCCGCCTGTTCCACGCCCTCTTCGCCACCGCCGACCAGAAGGAAGGCATGGACGCCTTTGTCAACAAACGTCACGCAGAATTCCGCAACGACTGACAGTCTTTTGAAAACCGGCCAATTGCCTTGCTATAATCGCAGCCTTCGGTGATATAGCTCAGTTGGTTAGAGCGCAGCATTCATAATGCTGATGTCGGTGGTTCAAATCCACCTATCACCACCAGATCCCCCTCAAGGGAAAAAGGCCCGCTACCTCACCGTAGTGGGCTTTTTGCCTTGAGAGGGCCGCGTGATGGCACGCGCTTTCTTCTCAGCCTCTGGATACACACCATGAACCGCTGCAACGCTTTCCATTCACAACCGCCTGCGCGGCGTCTGCTGCTGCGTGCCGCCCTGGCGACCCCCTTGCTGGGCCTGTCGGAACTGGCACCGGCGCAGGTCAATGTCCGGGCATTTCCACCGAACGCGCAACGTGGCTGGATGGTGGTGACCTACCCGCCCCTGATCCAGATGAATGGCCAGCCCGACCGGCTGTCGCCCGGCTCGCGCATACGGGGCCAGAACAATCTGCTGATCCTGTCGGGCTCCATCGTTGGGCAAAGCCTGCTGGTGAACTTTGTGCGCAACCCCACAGGTGAGGTGCACGACGTCTGGGTGCTGACCGACGCCGAAGCGGCGCTCACCGTACCCACGCAACCGTAGCATCGCCATTCGCACGCGCGGAATGCAGCACGCTGGCGCAGCCGTTACCACCCCTTTTGCAAAGTTTCACATGTCCAAAAAAGTCTTTATCAAAACCTTCGGCTGCCAGATGAACGAGTACGACTCGGACAAGATGGCCGACGTGCTGGGTGCCGCCCAGGGCTACGAGCCCACCGACGATGTGGAAGAGGCCGACCTGATTCTGTTCAACACCTGCTCGGTGCGCGAGAAGGCGCAGGAAAAGGTGTTCTCCGACCTGGGCCGCATCAAGCACCTGAAAAAGAAGGGCGTGCTGATTGGCGTGGGGGGCTGTGTGGCCAGCCAGGAGGGGGCCGCCATCATTGCCCGCGCACCCTATGTGGACGTGGTGTTTGGCCCGCAGACCCTGCACCGCCTGCCCGAACTGCTGGCGGCGCGCGAAGCCAAGAACAAGCCGCAGGTAGACATCAGCTTTCCCGAGATCGAGAAGTTCGACCACCTGCCTCCCGCCAAGGTGGAAGGCGCATCGGCCTTTGTGAGCATCATGGAAGGCTGCAGCAAATACTGCTCGTATTGTGTGGTGCCCTACACGCGTGGCGAAGAGGTCAGCCGACCGTTTGAGGACGTGCTGGTGGAGGTGGCCGGTCTGGCCGACCAGGGCGTCAAGGAAATCACCCTGCTGGGCCAGAACGTCAACGCCTGGCGCGCACCCATGGGAGACAGCTCCGGGGTGGCCGACTTTGCCACGCTGCTGGAATACGTGTCAGACATCCCCGGCATTGAGCGCCTGCGCTTTACCACCAGCCACCCCAATGAGTTCACGCCGGCGCTGATTGCCGCCTACGACAAAATTCCCAAGTTGGTGAGCCACCTGCATCTGCCGGTGCAGCACGGCAGCGACAGGATTTTGATGGCCATGAAGCGGGGCTACACCGCCATGGAATACAAAAGCACGGTGCGCAAGTTGCGCGCCATCCGCCCCGACATGGCCTTTAGCAGCGACTTCATCGTCGGCTTTCCGGGCGAGACCGAGGACGACTTTGGCAAGATGATGAAGCTGATCGACGACGTGGGCTTTGACAACTCGTTTAGCTTCATCTTCAGCCCGCGCCCCGGCACNCCGGCNGCCAATCTGTTGGATGAAACGCCGCACGAGGTCAAACTGCGCCGCCTGCAGCATCTGCAGGGTGTGATCAANGGCAACATCACCCGCATCAGCGANAGNCGNCTGGGCACGGTGCAGCGCCTGCTGGTGGAAGGTGCATCCAAGCGCGACGGCGGNGAACTNATGGGNCGCACCGAGTGCAACCGGGTGGTNAACTTTGCCGGCCAGNCNCNNCTGGTCGGGCAGATGGTGGATGTGCGGATTACAGAAACGCGAAGCTATACTCTTCGTGGCGAGGTAATGTTGTAGCAAGCAGTGGGAAGCCGAGCAAGCCGTTTAGTACACACAGGGAATGTATGAATGTGTGTATTTGATTTGTTGCGTATCACCGAGATACTACGCACATGAAGTACAAAAACATAGACTACAAGATCGTTGTGGGAAAGCAGGTCCGAAGGCTGAGGCTGAAGGCTGGCATGACCCAGGACATCCTGTCTGAGCGCTGCGGGATTTACCGGACGTATTTGTCCCGCATAGAGGCAGGAAGCGCCAATCCAACGCTTCTGATTCTGATAGCGTTGTCTTCGTCTCTGGAGGTTCCCATTGGTGATTTGTTTGAGCCAATCGACGAAACAGCAGAACATTCGACAGGCAACCTACCGATGCGTGCCCGCAGGCCCAAAGAGTAACCGACTATTTCATGGGGTTGTGAGGCTTGGCAAGTGATGGTCAAGAAGAGATACTTGGGCCATGGGCAACGCCAATCTTCAAACCAACTTGGCCGGGAAGGTGAGACACCTTCGGACTCTGGCCGAAATCAGCCAGTCCGCCTTGGCGGAACGCAGTGGCCTGACCAAAAGCCAGATTACCCGGATTGAAAGCGGCATGGGAAACCCGACGCTGACGTCCATCTTGGCATTGGCAAATGCGTTTGATGTGGCACCGCATGTGCTTTTCGATGACCCTCCGGTAGACTGAGCTAAAAGGGCATCTTGGGCATTCCCTTCATGCCTCCCAGGCGCTTCATCATTTTCATCATCCCGCCGCCCTTCATCTTCTTCATCATGTCCTGCATTTGCTCGAATTCCTTGAGCATGCGGTTGACCTCCTGCACATGCACGCCGGCACCACTGGCAATGCGGCGCTTGCGCGTGGCCTTGATCAACTCGGGCTTGCGGCGCTCCAGCGGCGTCATGCTGTGGATGATGCCCTCCTTGCGCTTGATGTCCTTTTCGGCCCGATCCATGTCGACCTGACCGGCCTTGGCCGCCATGGCAGCGGGCAGCTTGTCCATCAGGCTGGAGAGGCCGCCCATCTGCTTCATCTGCTGGATCTGAGCCAGAAAATCATTCAAATCAAAGCTGGCACCGCTCTTGACCTTGGCGGCCAGCTTTTGCGCCGCTTCCATATTGACGCCGGAGGTGACCTGCTCCACCAGGGCCAGAATGTCGCCCATGCCCAGAATGCGTCCGGCATGACGCTGGGCGTCGAACACCTCCAGGCCATCCAGCTTCTCGCTGGTACCGGCGAACTTGATGGGCGCGCCGGTGATCTGGCGAACGGACAGGGCGGCACCGCCGCGCGAATCGCCGTCGGTCTTGGTGAGGATGATGCCGGTCAGCGGCAGCGCCTCCTTGAAGGCCCTGGCCGTGTTGACCGCGTCCTGGCCCTGCATGGCGTCCACCACAAACAGGGTTTCCACCGGGTTCAGCGCGGCATGCAGCTGTTTGATTTCCAGCATCAAGACTTCGTCAATCGCCAGACGGCCGGCGGTATCCACCAGCAGCACATCAAAGAAATGTTTCTTGGCGTAGTCCAGCGCGGCCAGCCCGATATCCACCGGCTTTTGATCGGGCGTGCTGGGGAACCATTCGGCACCGGCCTGGGCCGTCACCATTTTGAGCTGCTCGATGGCGGCCGGGCGGTACACGTCACCCGACACCGTCAGCACCTTTTTCTTGCGCTTCTCGATCAGGTGCTTGGCCAGCTTGCCGGTGGTGGTGGTTTTACCCGCACCCTGAAGACCGGCCATCAGGATGACCGCAGGTGGCTGGGCCGCCAGATTGATGTCGCTGACGCCCTCGCCCATGGTGGCGGCCAGCTCGCGGTTGACGATACCCACCAGCACCTGGCCCGGCTGCAGCGAGCCCAGCACCTCTTCGCCCAGGGCCTTTTCCTTCACCCGGGCAATAAAGTCGCGCACCACCGGCAAGGCCACATCGGCCTCCAGCAAGGCCATGCGCACCTCGCGCAGCATGTCGCTCACATTGCTTTCGGTGATGCGCGCCTGGCCCCGAAGTTCCTTGACGAGGCGGCTGAGTTTGTCGGTGAGAGCGGAGGCCATAGAGGGAAATGTCCGGTGACCGGAACCTGGTTTGAGCGCCGGATCAAGCCGGCGGAATGCAAAACGCTAAACTGTGGCCATGATTTTAGCCAGTGCATCCCCTCTCCCGCTGATTCTCTCGGTTCTGTCCGCCTTGGCCTATGTGGTTCCCGCCTTGCTGCTCAACCGCGTCAGCGTGCGAACCACCCATATCTGGGTGGCCATTGCCTGGTTGCTGCAAGGCACCGTGCTGGCCATGGGCCTGCTCGGTGAGCCGCCCCACTTCGGCTTTGCGCCCGCCCTGTCGGTGACGGCCTGGTTGGTGGCGGCCGTGTATGCGGTGGAGAGCTTGATTTATCCGCAATTGCCCACCCGCTGGACCCTGAGCACGATTGGCGCTGTAGCGGTGATGCTGGCCTTGCTATTTCCAGGCAGCGTCATGCCGGAGACCGCCTCGGTCTGGCTGCCCATGCACCTGGCGTTTGGAGTGGCCTGCTATGGGCTGTTTGGCATGGCCGTGGTGCACGCCTGGTTCATGAACCTGGCCGAAAAACGCATCCGCCTGGGCAAGGATTCGCACAGCGGCCTGCCCTTGCTGACGCTGGAGCACCTGACCTACCGTTTTGTCGGGGCTGGTTTTGTGCTGCTCAGCGCCACGCTGGTGGTGGGCATGCTGTTTGGCGAAGTGGTGTATGGACACGCCTGGCGCTGGGACCACAAGACGGTTTTCTCGGTGCTGTCCTGGCTGACCTTCGCGGTGCTGTTGGCAGGCCGGGTGGGCTTCGGCTGGCGGGGTCGGCGCGCCGCTAATTTCCTCTACGTAGGCTCGGCCTTGCTGCTGCTGGCCTATGTGGGCTCCCGCTTTGTGATGGAAATTGTGCTGGGTCGCACGCCATGAAGTTTCTGCTGCTGTTCTTTGTCTTCATGGTGTTTGCCTGGCAATGGCGCCACGCCCGCGAAGAAAAGGTAAAAAACGCGATGCGCAAAAACGCCGCACCTGCCGGCTTGGTCAACATGGTGCAATGCGCACACTGCGGTCTGCACCTGCCCGCCGCCGAGGCGGTGCATGGCGCAAATGCCAGCTACTGCAGCCCTGCCCACGCACGAGCGCAGGAACCTGGATGACGCAGCAGCCACCCAAGCGCTCCTGGTTCGGCCTGGAAGCACCTTGGGCGGCAGAGATTCACACCGACGACACGCGGGAGTTTTCGCGCATCTGGCAGGGCTTTATGACGGCCCGCCTCACCTTGGGGTTGGTACTGGTGGCGATGCAGATCACGATTCTGACCACGGGCTCCAACCATAGTCGGTGGCTGCTGGCCATCAGTTTGGCCTATCTCGCCAGCACGCTGACCACCGGGCTGTTGGGCAAACCCCTGTTCCTGGGCTATAGCTTTAACCGGCACTGGATACGCCTGGTCGGGCTGGACGTGCTGGCCTTCTCGTCCCTGCAGATCCTGCAGGGCAGCCCGGTCAATTACACACCGCTGTTTGCGCTGCCCATTCTGCTGGCCTCGGTGCTGGGCTCCCTGCGCCTGGCGTTGGGAACGGCGGCGGGGGTGACGGTGCTGCTGCTGGGCAGCAGTTGGGTCGCCTCAATAGCAGGCAGCACCGACGCCACGTTGTCGCTGCTGCAGGCCGCGCTGACGGGCGTGGGCTATTTTGCCGTGGCCCTGCTAGCTAACCAGCTTGCCAGCCGGCTGTCCAGCGAAGGCCTGCGCGCACGCA
>TBL_comb47_HYPODRAFT_10004265_pt1 | contig 16517 bp, 21 predicted proteins | sample TroBogypolimnion_40_FD_10682 | JGI IMG/M metagenome (IMG submission 10682)
GTTGAACTATAAGTCAAACTTAAAGGATAACCAGCCGCAGGAATTTCACCACCAGAAAGAGCAGTATTATTGCCTTTAACAATAGGTGTAGAAGATAAAACTGTTGAACCTAAAGTTAAAGTTAAAGTTGTTGCTCCTGTATTTGCAGCAGAAGATCTAAGAATAATGGTAAAACCATCAGAAATTGCAGTTAAATTTGAAGGTAAAGTTGCTGTTAAAGCATTGCCAGTTCCAGTAGCAACAGCAAAACCATAATAATTTGCTTGTAACTGTTCACTTTGAACTAAATCAGTCATTACCGCAGCAGTATCATAATGACCAACAATGTCACTTAATANAAATGGTGTTCCAGTAGTGCCTTCTTGACCACGCTGAACAGTTAATGTATCCCCAGATCTAGCAGTACAGTTGCAAATTTCATAAACAGTTGAAGATGAAGCACTTACCAAAGTAACTTTAAACTGTTGCCCTGTAGTTGGGCTTGGAAAAAGTGAACCAGTACCGGGTGCTACCGTAATAGTAGTTTGTGAAGAATTGATAGGGGCTGCTAGGGTAGTTTTAGCATTATTGGCGAATAGCTGAATCGTCATAAAAATCCCTATAAAGTGATGTTGTAATTGTAGCTAATCAGTAAGTAATTGTGTAGCTATATTCAAAAGGCAGTTGCAACACCCCAGAAGCTACGGCTGCTTGAAAAAATGGCGAAATTGCAATATTGGGAATATGAATTGTTATAGCGTTGTTACTACCATAAACAACACTAATATTGTAAATATCAGCAATATCAGGAATATCTGTTCCATTTACACCATACAAAAACCTTGTAACTCGTCTTTTTAACCATTGAGTGGTATATTGAAAACCATCTCCTTTGTAAAAATTCCAAGTCAAAATTCTTTTAAAATAATCATCAGTTACTTCATAAAAATTTGTTGGGCTAGTCTTAACATCTTGAGAATAAGCCGTTGTATCGTAAGGAACTGTATCGTATACACCTAATGGTGAAAATGGAAAAGGCACTCCTAGAGTTGGTCTAGGCATCCCATAAATGCTTGAAGCTGTCCAATCCAATAAAGGATAGGATTGAACTGTATAAATAGGCAAATTTAAGCTATTAGTAGCATTTAAATATTGCTGAGAAGTATTGTTATATGCAGTAAAAAAAGCTTGTAAATCATCACTATACGGATCTTGCGTATATTGCTGATAAAGATAAGCTGGAAGCACTTGGGTTTGCATATTAGCCTTGAACTACTGTTACCAAACTAGCATTAGTAGTGAAATAGCTTTCTGGATCGCCATAAATCAATAAAGTTCCAGAAACTGGAGAAGTATCAATACCATTAATTGCTACTACATAGTTAATTTTTGATACTTGACTTGGTGGAATAATTGGTTCTACAGCATTTTGAAAAGCATCTTGCAATTCATAAGTATTGATTGGCTGACCTACTGAAATACTATTGATATAGCTAACAATTGCTGGTGTTGCCAAAGACGATACTGCGCTTGGTGACACAAAATTGGTAGAAATGGTATTCCAAGTAATAGCCACATTTACTGTTTGAGCAGGTGGATTTACAAAAATAATGCTGTAAGTATCAGGATAATCATTTACTGAAACTGTTACATTTCTTAAATTTGGGGTTACCACACCACCGCTTACATAAGTTAAGCTAGTAGCATTTAATGGAATACTAAAGGTAGTTTGACTTAAAACTGTTGCTGTAAATGTTCCATTAAATCCTGATGGGCTTACCCCAGAAATAACAACAGTTTGACCTGTTGTATATCCATGATTTAAAGAAGTGGTAACTACTGCTGGATTTGCTGAAGTAATATTAGTGACTGATAAAGTACTGCCAACAAGATTAGATATATCAGGAACAGAGTTAAAAATGGCATTTGCTACCTGATAAGGATCACCACCACCACAAATAATTTCCCATTGATTTGTTGCTATCAAACGAACAGAAACAAGATTTGGTTGAACTCCAGCAACATTCTGTAATTGAGCTTTAACAAAAGTTGGAACACCTTGTGCTGTAACCATTCCAGCTTGAATAACTTGAGCTTGATAGGAAGATATAGATTGTGCTGTAGTGCCGGGCAATCCTGTAGTTAAATTTGTGCAAGTAAGGGTATACCCTGATGGAACAGATGTAACAATTTGCGTAACAGTTCCAACAGGAATAGCCCAAGAACCAGCTACGGTTGCCAAACAGTAAAGTGCGGGGCTTTGCCCAGAAGCAGAAATAATTCCACCATCCTGAACGGTATATTGATAAGTACCATCAGAAACCACAAATCCAATAGGAATAACAAAACCAGCAATCCCGCTAAAAGTAACATAAACGGAAGTATTAGAACTTTGACCTTGTTGTACGCCATATACTTGCCCCAATTGATAAAGAATTGAAGGGTTAGCCGTTGTAGGACTAATAGAATTAACTAAATCAACATACGCTTGATCCTGAACCACTACTGCTCCAGCGGCAGTAGAAGCCATATCTTCTACCAAAGATCCGGGCAAATTTGCAGTAAGTCCCGGTGCCAAAGCTGTTGCCGCAGCAATTTCAGTATTTAATAAATCTGTTGGGGAAGCTGGGATTGCTCCAGCAGAAGTAATTGTTGCCATTAGCTCGCCACCGTTGTAGAAATAATTGTTCCGTTTTGGAATACAGCATTGATATTATAGGTTGGGTTAGTTGCATTTTGTTGTTTTAAAACTGTCAAACTAGCAAAATATGGTGCATATTGTGTTTGAGTTCTATTAACAGCTAAATCTGGTGGAATTTGCGTATTTACGGAATTTTGTGCTGGAATCCCATAATTGGCATAAAAAGGGCTTTCTCCTTGATTTAGTCTTAATGTTTGAGCCAAAGTAGCCAACCATATATAACTGGTTTCTGTTACTTCTACCCATTGTTGGGTTTTTGGGTCTACGCCATAAGTTCTCAATTTGGTGCTCCTGTATTTCCAGTTCCGGGCTGTACTCCGCTATGTGTATGTGTACTACCAACATTTTTACTATTATTTTGCAATGTACCAGTATTGGCAAAATTACCTATTTGATTAATATCACCAGTAATTTGCATAGTTGCTCCAGTACCGCCTGTTATATGGAATCCATTATCACCAGTAATTAAACCATGAACAGTTAAATTTCCAGTAATAGTAACTCCAGAGCTATCTATTACCATTTTGGTGCTACCATGAATAACGGTAACTCCTGATGGCACTAAAGTAATAGTAGTGTTGTTATTAGTATCTCTAATAACTGCTCCATTAGGAGCATTGATATTTACTGCATTTGGATCTACTGATGACCAATTTAAATTGCCAATAGGAACATAAATAAGAGCACCAAGATTAAACGGAAGGTCTAAAGGTGCTAACCCCTGTCCAAGCCCTGTAACTCCCCCTAGCCTTGCATCTGCAGCCATACAAACGCCAAAATCACCAACTTGTACAGGAAGTCTTACATAAGTGCTTTGAGCGATTGGGCATTGAACTTCTGGAAAATTAAACTGTCCACCTGTATCAATTTCAAAAGCTACAGTAACAATAGATCCAGTAACTTTTGTAACTCTACAAGGAAGCTGAAAACCAAAAGCTTGCTGGTTCTCATTCAGCTTATTTTGAATAAGATTTGAAATTGATACCGAAAAGGGCGTTTTTTGTTCAGCACTCATATCTGATTTATAGGTGTATTTGGAATGATTGCTTCAATAATGGTTACCCAAGCATTGCCATCTGGTGACCTACTACTTCCAACATGATGCAATTTTGTTATAAAAAATGTTCCATTAAACGAAATTCTATTTCTATATTGTGAATTATTGTTAACAATGTTTAATACTGGTATTCCAGATTGGAAAGAAATGTAGTCACCAATATTTAAGTCACCTCTCATCACTACCTTTGCGGAAATGGTATTAATACCAAGCCAAGTCAAATTGCCAATTACATCTGTAAATGCAATTTGTTTTGTAGCTGTTGAAGTAATTCCAGAATCTGTTAAAAAAAACCCTTCTGCATTGGAAGTAATAATTGCTCCTGTGTAATTTGGATTTTTTTTAATAGTTCTGCTAACTTGATTTACTTTTGCAGACAAGCTTAATAAATCAAAATTTTGAGATGGTGCATCTTCTGTATATATCAATCCAGAGCTAAATGAACCATTTATAGGAGTTGTTGGATAAGCATCTTGCAATGCTTGTTTTACTGCATTGGTTAATTCTGTGCCTTTTTTCCAACTAAAAGTAATATTTCTAAGAGTATTGGGATCTACAAAGCCCGGCACAATTACTAAATCTAAACAAACTTCTGTTCCTTGCCAATTTGCAAAAGCTTGAATAATTGAACCTTGCAAAACAATCCCACGCTGTTTAGGATTAGCATAGGGTAAACCCTTAGACATTCCCACTTGAATATAAATTTGACACAGTTCAACAGTTCTACCATCTGTTGAAATAGTAGGGTTGTAATTTCCAATTTGTCCTAATGCTTTTAAATCTACACCCCAAACTTTGACATATCCATTTGATGCGTATTGATGATAAGCATTTTGAAAAATGTCTAAATCTACTCTTAAAGATGAATAATTATCTGATCCTAAATCATATTGCGAACTATAACTAAATGCTTTAAATCGGTTGGGATCAGCTAATGGTGGAGTAATTGTGATGTCATAGAATCTCATGGGGTAATCTCAAAATTATTGCTACTAGCCCTATAGACTAATTTTGATGTTTGAAAATATCCAAACACCAAATTAATATCAAAATTATCTGGTGATGCTACAACAGGATTTGTAACTATCAAAGTTGAATTGTTGTTATAAATATTGATGTAGTATCTTTCTCCATAAATATTCCAAGTAACAATAGCTATATAAGTTATTCCGTCTAATTCTGGATTAAATTGAAAATTAGCATAAGCAGAAGGATTAAATGGTACTAAAGTAGTCATAATCAATCCGCATAAAAGTTAAGATTATTTGGTATTTGTGCTGAAGGTGTTTGTGTCCAAGTAGCCGTAGTTGGCAATCCATTAGACACTTTGTTCATCAAAGTTCCCAAAATAGACTGAGATTGTGATGAAGTAATCAATGGTTGAGTAAAATCCCATTGATACATATACTGAACTTGCTTATCTCCCGGTGGTGTTATATCCCTAATACCAGTTAACAAACAATTTGCATAAGTAAACGCTGGAGTTAAAACTGTAAAAGTGCCACCTGTAGTAATGTGTTTTTGAATACCAAATTGCAGGGCAGTCAAAATAGCTTGTTTAATGATTAAACCGCCACCTGTTTGAGCAGGACAAACCATCAACATACTAATATCTAAAGGTTCTTGAACTACAGCATTTGCGGCTGTTGCAAAGTTAGCAAACGGATATTCTGCTACTTTCCACTTAGCTAAAGATCCTCCCGGCAAAGGTTTGTAATGAGCAAAAAATTCACCGTTCTCAATGCCCGGAATATCCATCATTTCAGTCAATAAAGTTACTGGAGCATAACCCCCTAAATAATCAGCAAGACCGCCTACAAGCCATATAGGAGCTATTTCAAAAGCAGCAGAAAAAGTTGTTTGAGCTAAAGAAGTCATAGTTACCTTTGTGATCCAGCCATTGTTGCAGCTTTTTGACTTACGCCATCGCCTGTAGTTACATAAATATCTGTTCTGTTTGGGTTGAACAATTCAAGATGATTAGGGTCTTTAGCTCCTAATGGTCTATAAAGATTGTACTTATCTCTAAGTTCTTCTTCTGAATGTTTAGATAAAAATTGTCTTATGCTTGACATTGACACATCAACAGCGTTACCGCCAATATGGTGACTTCCAGCACCAGCGACTGGTCTACCTTCTGCTGTATACCATTGTCCATTTATTTGATATTTTTTTAAAGCTTCTTCTTCTGCTAATGTTCTTTGACCGCTAATAGGCGTTAAATCCGCCATCTTAATAGATGCAGCTAATTTTTCATTAACACCTTTTAATATTGCGGCATTACTATCTTTACTGCTTTGAGCTACTCCTTTAACAGCATAATCTGGCAACCACCAAGGAACTTCTTTTTTTGTTTTTTCAATTTCTGCTGGGGTTACTTGATTTTTTTTATCAATTAATCCCAAAAATACGGCAGCATTGTAAGTTGCTTCACCTAATCTTTCAAGCGCAGTTAAAAAAGTTTGAACATCTTCTTTTAATTTTGGTGAAGATAAATAATCTGCAAAATCTTCAAGTGCTTGTTGAGTTTTTTTGCTGCTTAAAAACGCATCTAAAGCATTTGCAATAGCTTGAGTTAATCTTCCTAATGGCTCGGTTAATTTATCTAAATTTTTAATTAAAGAATTTTCAAGAACATTTCCTGCTTCTTTAATTTTTACCCAAAATTGTCTAAAAGATTCATATTTTGCTTCATCTACAGCAAAATTATTTGCTCCTGTTTTTAATGAAGCAATCATTCTTGTAAATTCTTCTGGCTTCATATTTCCAACAGTTTGCAATTGTTGGTCACTTAAAACATCTTGCAATCCCGGTGTTATGTTTCTTGCTATATCAATATTCCCACCAGCGGCTTTAACAGCTTCTCTAGCTTTTGTTAGGATGTCAGGAAGATTTTGAAAAGCATTTTTATCTAAACTGCCACCTAAAACTCCAACTTTATATTGTTCTGTAAGAGTGGTTTGCAATCTTTGAATATTAGCCATTACTCCTTCAATATCACCCAAATAAGGCTCGGCATAAGTTCTAACAGCTCTTAACTGTGAAGTATTAACTCCAAGACCTGTTGCTTCTCTACGGAGATTACTAGCTGAAGAAGCTAATCCACCAAGACCAAATCCACCACCAATTGCGCTATAAGTAAGCCATTTAGCGGCAGACACGGCAGCAGAAGCCATATTTGAAGCAATAGAAGCTGTATAGCTAACAGCTCCTTTAAGATTTTGTGCTCCATCTGAAATTGCTTTATTAAAAGCTTTTTGGCGTTTTTCTGCTTCTTCTAAAGTTTTATTGACCTCTTTCCATTTTTTGGATTGGTCATCAACAGATTTTTTGTATTTTTCAAAAGCGGCTTGAAACGCTTTAAACTTTTCGTCTAAGACATCTATTTCAATTACCGATTTTACTGTCATGATTTATTCCTAGTAATTAAAACAAAGTCTTAGATTTAATAGCCCTAATTAAATATCTTTGGCGATATTCTGAAGCATCTTCCCATTTAAAACCTATTTCTTTCATAAACTCGCCAAAATTTATGTAAGTAATATAGTCTAAGACACTATGGATGATGCCTTTTCCTTCTTGCCAGTAGATTCTTTCTTGGTCAATATCGGCAAACCATTCGTGTACTCCGTACAATCCAAGGATGTAAGTTCCCAGTTTCGCAACGCACCTGCCATCTCCAAGAAAGAATTTTTCAGATCCTTCGGTGCAACCTTGGAGATTGCTGTAAAAAAAACTAAGGAGCTTATTGCTTCAGCTTCTTCATCCTCATTTAATACTTCATTTTTTACTGCTACATCAAAAGGAAGTGTTTCCCATCCTTTTTCTGTACTTACTAATACATTAGTTAACCTGATAATTTCATTAACTAATCCAAACTTAACACCGCCTGCACCATCCCAGTTGCCCGCTTTCTGCGCTATTGACTTCAAAGCAGGGTAGGCTAACTGGGGTGCAGATAAAGCTAAATGTGCTTGGTTAATACTATCAAAACATTGACTAAACACTTTTCCTAGTTCTAGATAAAATTGTTCAAATACAGATCGACTGATAGAAGTGGAATGAATGTGAACTAAACCATTTTTCTCAGTCTGCACCTGCATCACAAGGGACAGATTACGATCAATTTTCAATTTTTACCCTTTCTTAGGCATATAAAGTTGAGTTAATGTTGTATACACCACGCAAGCGAACTACTAAACCAGCTTGTGTACCATCAAAAGCAGTTTCTTGAACACTCATCAAAACACAATTATTTAGCTGAAATGGTGACAAAACTTGAGTATCTGGATAAATAGTTACAGAACCCAAAGTTGTGTTAGTTTCAATTTGTGTTTTATAAGCATTACCAAGAGCCTGAGTTCTTAGCAAGTGCATAGTGACAGTTCCATAAATATATGGCTCTGGACTTGTTACAGCACCAGTTAAAGTGCCAATAAGAAGGGAAGTATCACCATCAAAAGCCAAGCTAATTGCTTCTCTAGCCAGATAACCTGATGTCACATTCAGTTGAGGGAATGTTGCATAGACTACGCTGGCTAGTAGTCGGTTTAATGTGCCTTGTTGAATTTGCGGATTTGCCATTATTTATTCTCCTTAAACTGGAATGTTAGATGCAGTTAAGTAAATAGTAATGGAAGTAAATCCACGCAATGGAACAAATGTTAGGCTTAAACCGTTATAAGTACCAGTTGAGTAATCTCCGGGATGCTGTGCTACATAAGTAGTAAATGGAACAGCAGCTACAGTTGCTGGAGATAGGATCAATCCAAACGAAATACCATTATTAACTGTTGCTTGGGCTACTTTTTGTAAAGTATTAATACCAGCTTGGTTATAGTACAAAGGATTTGTTGGCAGATTAGAACCATTAATAATTGCGGCAGATAAAGCTTGAGCCACATTGATTGCAAGCCAATCTACGCAATACCAGTAATTAAATGGATTTAAATCCATGAAAGTACCGCCCATAATCAAAGTATTACTAATACCACCTTGTGCGCCTGTGCCGATCCAGTTAACACCCGCTGCCAACAAAGTAGTTTGTTGAGCATTGGTTAAAGCACTATAAGCGGTTACTGCATAAACATAAGTGTATTCAAATGGGTGAGCCAAATTGCTTACGCTTGGGTTATACGCTAATGCAGACCAGAAAAGAGCAGCAGCGCTAAACTCTGTAGTTGGAGCACTAGGACTTGGCAATGTAACTAAAGCAGATTTAATTCCAGCCCATCCAGTATATGTTGCAAGAGTAGACGAAACATAGAAATAAACTTGTGCAGTTGTTCCAGTATATTGATGCGCCATTGTTTGAGCAGCAGAAACATCCCATGCTTTAGGCAACAAATAGTTATAAAACTGAATTGTTGGATTAGCAATATAGGCTTCTAAAGCTGTTACACCATTGGCTACAGTATCTACACCTAACTCAAGCACATAAACTGGAACAGTTGCTCCTTGTGCAAAGAATGTAGTAGTCATTGCTACTAATTCTGATACATCTTCAATAGTGAAGAAAGCTGAAGTTGTTACAGCACTACCGGGATTGCTTGCAACAGCGTATGTAAAGGTATTTGTACCAGTAGAAGTGATAACAAAAGTACCGTTATATCCGTTAGAAGTGCTTCCGCTAACAGTAATTCCAGCAACAATACCTTGAATAGTATCGCCAGAAGGAACGCCATGAGCTGCGGATGTAGTAACTGTTACTGTTCCGCCTGTCCAAGAAGCTGAAGCAATAGCAGTTGAACTTCTAAGAATAGAAGTTAAATCTGAAAGCTGGGTCAACTAGTTGAGTTGTTCCAGCAGCTAAAGTTGTTCCCCCTTGGGATACAAACGCACCTGTTTGCTGTAGCTTACTTGGTGCGCTTGCCACCTGTTGGGTGACAACGACATTTACAATATTTGGCATTTTTGCCCCCTAATTAGATGTAGCTAACAGCGATAGTATTGCCTGTACCAGCTTTAATGACGATGCCATTAGAAACAGGGAAGTCAATGTTATAAATGCCAACAGTATTTGGAATTACTGCAATTTCATTTGCAGTAGCAGCACCGCCAATAGTTGCAGTATCGTTTACAGAGCCAGCAACAGAGCCAGCAACTAAAACGCTAACTTTAGCTATACGACCAGCAGTAGCTTTTACTAAAGTATCAGCAGTAATGTTGAAAAAAGTTTTTTGACCTTGGGCTGTTAGTAAAGCACCATTTTGAACGGTTGGGTTGGTAACGATTGCCATTTGTAACTCCTTTTATACACTTAGGTTGAGATAAACACATCTTACTACTTAATTTTAACTTGGAATAGTACCCGGTGTAAGGGTAATTAATGCGTGTTGAATTAATTCTCTTGCAATATTATTTACTGTAGTTTGAAAATAACTAACCTCAAAAGTAATTGTTTTCTTTTGAGCAATAATGGTTAATTCAGGCTGAGTAACTTTATCATCCTGCATTACTGGCATATTCATTAAGCCAATATTTCCTGTATTTCTGCTGTAATCCAGTATGTAATTGACAAAATTTAAAGCATCATGGTTTCTAACGCCAAAAAGCTCTATTTTTACTGTGTCTTTTACCAATTGATATGGATTTGATTCTGGATCAAGCAAAGGAAAGTCCTGCAAAGCTGTAGTTTGCCTAGGATCTATATCCACAGAAGCATACACAGGTGGCAAGTTTTGTTCAACTAAATAGGATGGATACATTGGGAAAAATTGATTTAATCCAAGCCAAATAGGAAGGCTATTGGACACAATCACGCTAGTAGTATCAAACCCTGTCATTGAATCAATAACTTGGGTATTCATTATTGAATAGAGCGTATCTCCACGATAATGATATAAATCAGCCTGTTTATAGTAGTTTTCTCTACGACTAAAACCATATTTATAGCCTTGATAATTGGCTATATATAAAAACTGTGGATTTACAAGGTTAAAGTCTTGTATTGGTTGTAAAGAAGTAAAGATTACATGGTTGTAAACAGTAGTTCTTTCAGCCAATTGGTGCATTTCTTGATGCACATGGAATGAACCTTTAGCAGTAATTTGTTTTGGTGGCTACTCCAGTTGGATAATTGTTGTAGAGCAGTTTGTTATATTGCGATGCGTTATAAAGTGCTGAATCAGTCAAAAGACTAGCATTTACCCAAAAAACATACCCATCCAAAGGCAATACAAGCTTCACATAGAGCGTAAAAGTAACTTCCTCATAGTTGGATATAGTTTCTACGCCTTGAGCCAGCCCTGAAGCTAACTGGGGCTTTGCGCCTATGGTTTCTTCAATACTAGCCATTATTCAATCCAAACCTTGGTAGAAGCTTCAAAAATGCCTGTATCAATGAAAGAAGGTCTACGAACACCAGTTCTAACCTTTTTAAATTTCTGACCGCCACGAACCTTTTTAGGCACTTTGCCATTCATAGTTCTAGTAGAAATACCCTCTAAAGCAGCTTGAGTAGGAACTCCAGATACTTTTCCAGCTAATTCTTCTTCGTAAATAAACTTTTTAAGCCCAAGGCTAAGTTCTTGACCAGCGGCATCAAACGGTTGCTTTGCAATATGACCTGTTGCTTGATAAGTTTCAAACGCTCCAACAAGAGCTTCACATAGTTCATGTTCAATATCCTTTTTGTGCATATCAACATAAGAAGAAAATAAAGTATATTTTTCTTCCAAAATCTTACCTAATCCGTAGGAAGTAATTCCTCCCGGTTCTGGAACTTCAACAACGCCCAGTTTAAGCTTCAAGTCAATCCCCAAAGTGTTCCAAGGGTTTGCATAAAGGCTACAGCTTGTCTACCATAGGGATCTTTAATCCTTTGTAGATCAAGCAATCCAAGGTCTTGCAAACCATGTCCTACTGCTAAAGTTTCGCTTGTGGAAACATCTGATGCTGAAGTAACTACGCCAGCAATAAAATTGTTAATTCCATAAGCTTTTCTTGTATCAGCAAAAAAAGTTTGACCAGCATAATCTTGCTGAAACTGTAACAGTTGACTGCCTGCATAGTTATAAACTGTTAAAGTGTAAATATCAGCTAAAGTGTTAGCAAAGTCAGTAGGCACTAAGTCTACAGATACCGTAAATGCGTAGTTCCAGCCCGTATCATCTGGTGACATAGCTGTGGTTGGGATACCCATGACTGCATAAGCCCAAGCAATAAAACCTGAAAGTGTTGGTGGGGAAACTATGGGGTCTGCCATAAAACCATCCCTGTAAATTGTTTTCTGTATTCTAAAACAAAAAAGCCCCCGAAGGGGCTATTTTTATGCAGACTTTCTTGGTCTACCTTTTCTTGGTGCATCACCTTCACGCAATACCTCAATAGTTTGGTCAAACTTAGGAGAAACATCGGCTGCATTTTTCTTTTCTTCCACTACCTCTACTTCAATACCTGATTTTTGCTTCAAGCCCATTTCTTGAGCTTTTTGGCTAATAATCTGATCTTGAGCAACAGCCGTAATCTTACGGGCTTGATCTGCTCTTTCAATATTTTCTTGATCTGATTGACTAATACCAGATTCAATAGCTTCAACATTGATAGGCTTATTAAAACGGTAGCAAAGACCACCAAAACCCTTTTTAACTGCTGTAACTTCCATCATTCCATAAAGCTGATGCTGTTTAACGATTGCATCTACTTCTGGTTGACTTTGCACTAATTTAATTTGCGCTCCAGCCCTAATCTTATGAGAAAACGGTCTTGGATTCTCAGGAAGCATATAGGTAAATAAAAAGTCTTGCTTAGAGCAATTTGCGATATAAAGTTCCATCATATTTCCCCTAATGGGTGAGGGACTGATGATGCGGAAGCCTTTTGAGCTTCCCAGCCCCTCATAAAGAAAGTTCCCAGCATCACTTGGGTTCTCAAAACAGTTAAAAAACCACCCCGAAGGGTGGTTAAAATCCTCACGAGATTTTAGTAAGCGGCTGACAAAATTGTCAAACCTTCTGGGCGGATACCCCAACCAGAGGTGCTACGCATTGTGTAGAGGGTAGTAATACCACCATCAGGCAATGGAGTAGGAATCTCAGTAGGAGCAGACACATCACAAAGCATTAATGAAGTTGCAGTTGTGTTAGGTGTCAATGTTGCAAAAATGTTGGTGTTAACACGATCATTTGCACGAGGAATCTTGAGTTCTGGAGCAATCAATAAGATTGCATCAGTACCACCAGCACCTTGTCCAATCAATGTGTCATCAGCAGCGAATGAAACATCATCGCCACCCGCCCATTGAGCAACAGTTTCTACCAATCCAGCGGCAGTTTCAACACCAGCACCAATACGCTGGAACTGTGTCAAGGACACGATACCACCGTAAGAGATTTGTTGAATGAAACGCTGTGGAGCTAGGAATACCAAACGCAAAGGTTGACCAATTTGGAGAGTGGTAGTTTTTAGGTTACCAATCATGTTCAACAAGAACTGAGCCAATTGACCAGAATCCCAAGTGCTGTAGCCAGTATTACCATTGGTATCTGCACCTAAGTTAACACGAGTTGCACCAGAAGTATTGATTAAGCCTTCACCATTGGCTGGGTTGTAGCCATAGAGAAGTGCATTACGCAACTGTTGGGCAATACCTTGACGGGCAGCTAGACGGAGAGCTTCAGGCAATGGATAGCCCCAAGCACCAGTAGCAGCTTCATCGAAGTTGTCATATTGAGCACGAGTTTGCAAACGGTAAGTAGCAGTACTAATCATGCTAGGAATAACAGATGCTGAAGGCAAATTGTTAGAAGTAGATTGATTAGCTGACACTTGAGTTGTCAATTGAACTTTTTTAGCGTAAACATATAAATCTGCTTCGCCAAGGCGTGGCATTGGATTCTCTGTTGCCAGAGTTGTAAATGCGCCTGAAGCCAAGCTGTACTGCATGATGAGTTCAGGCATCATGAAGTGTGGATTTACGGTTACATATGAGGGAGCGAAACCTGACATGATCTATTCCTTTCTTAAATTAGAACAACTGCTACAGGAGCAGCAGATGATCCACCAACAATGGTATTAGACCAGTTAGCGTTGCCAGTACCAGAGCTATAACTTACGATCTTGTTACCAGATGTGCTGATACTCAAGATTTTGCAAGGAACAGCAAAGTTACTTGTGGCGGTTGTTGTTAAACGGTAATTAACTACATCCCAATATACAGTTTCAGTAATGGAGCTACCAGCCAAAGCTACGATTGAAGAATCGCAAGGCAATGGAATACGAGCACCGCTACCAAAACGATAGAAGTTTACAGACATACCGGGTGAATACAAAGGTGCTGTGCTTTGTGGGGTAGTGATACCTTGGAAAGCTTGATTAAACACAGAAATACCTGTTGGAGCAATTGAAGCAGTAGCTTGAACAATTGTTCCGCCTAATGTGTTAGTACCGGGTTGATAATCACCAGAGTAAAAACCTTGTTGTGCTGTTGGAATTGTTTCAGCAATTGGAACTCCGCCCCATAAAGGCACAGTTGCAGCAGTTGAAAAAACGCCACCAGCTAACCAGAATTTAACTGCTGGATCGTCTAGTGCATCACCTTGTGTGAAACCTGCGCTGTTTACATTAAATAAGCCAGCGGCATTGGTTGTCACCATTGGTTGGAGAGAAATTTGTGCGGTCATGGCTTATCCTTAACGCTTAAAGTTTTCAGTATGAAATTTAACTACCCGTGAAGCTGGGAGTTTAAATTCGCCCAACCATGCTTCCATATCACCACGGAACTCTGTAATGGTACGACCAGCACGGTCTTTCTTATGAATCTCGATCAATTGACCTTTAGCAATTGCTCCAGTTCCACGAGAAGCTGCTACAGCATCAGCATATACACGCTTTTCAACTACAGAAAGCATAGCTTCGTCTTTGATTGCGTTGATGTTGACATTCTTCATCTCATCGCTATGAGCTTGTAAGCCACGAACCATACGCTTACGGTAAGCCATCAAGCTTTCGCCTTGTAATGGGCGTGATGCAGATTTGCCAAATGCTGAATAGACAGAATCAGCTTTAGCTTGACAATCAGCATAAGCTGCTTCTTCGTCATCGCATTTTTTAGCTTCTTCTTCATCATCATCATCTTTTTTGAACTCCATGTGACCCGGATGTTCAACTTCGCCTTCATCATCAGGCTTAATTTCACCTTCTTTATGCTCTTTAGGATCAGATCCCTCTGCATCCTTCTTAGCTTTACGCATCATGAATTTCTTAGCCTTGGCTTCAGACATATCGTCATCATCCTTTTTCATGGCTTCTTCTTCTTCATCATCGTCATCACAAGCTTCCATGTCATCGTCTTTTTTGGCTTTCTTTTTGTCAGCCGCTGTGACTAATGGTGGAGCAGGTAAATTGTTTTTGGTTTCCATTTCATCTAAACGGGAAATTGTTTTTCCCAATAAAGACATAATGGCATCTAATTTATCGCCTTGGGCATCTGCCTTTGGCTCAATCTTATTTTCAGTCATTTTCAGACACCTCATTGTTAGTTAATAAAACTCCAGCGGCATCACCGCCTTTGTCCCATACTCCTTTTGAACCCCTAGCTTTTGTTACGATTGCTATGTGATCCAATAGGAATGGCACACCCTCAATCAAGAGTGGCTCGCCATTCTCGGTTGTAAGTGTAATGTTACCAGCAGTTTCATCAAATACAACTGCTGGGGAAGTCGAAACTTCGCCTTCCAAAATTTCATTGATTGCATTTTGGTCGTAAATTTTTGCAATACCCCAAACTTCATCACCTTTGATATAGGGGAGCATAACTGAACCAACTGCACGATTTTTAAATTCTTCAGGTGTTAATACTTGGGTTTCAGGATGATCCATAATGACCATCAAACCATTACAACGCTCTAAGAATTTTTCATTGAGATAAAGTGATGGATCACGCCATACATTTTCACCAATAGATGATCTATAAGCCAAACCTGTACCAGTAATACGGATTGCTAATAAAGCAACATTGGCATACATTTGCGGACTTGCTAAAAGCCCTTCACAAATCAATTTGGCTACATCGGTTTCAGTCTTGGCTAATGCAATTTTGAACGCATTTTCCAATTTAGGATGTAATGGCAATGGTGGAACAGTCGGACTGCACCAATCAGACCCTGTAGATTCATAGTTGAGCGTTACAGGCTCTTTAGGGAAGTTTCTAGCCACATAGTAGGCAAACTGTCCATCATCATACAAAAGCTCTAAATCGCCCTTGTAATCAATTCCTGTTTCTTCTGCTGTTTCTCTACGGGCTGTTTCTTCAAGAGTTTCATTACCCTTTTGATGACCGCCCGGTATGCACCAAGTGCCGGGATAATCACCGCCACCCATGCCCCTACGAATCATCAAGACTTCTTCATCAGGGGTAATGAACATAATTCCTGCGGCTCTACCTTGCGCTCCGCCCATATTATCTTCAGGCTTTACCTCTTTAGGTGGCTCTGGAACTAAATCAATGTTTTCCTCGATAGCTTGCTCATCTGACTTAGGAACGCAATTAGGCACTTCTTTGCCATTCTTTTCCTTCATGCCATATTGCTCGTAGCCTTCCCAGCAAGGATCATCATCTGGAATAGCTTCTGCGTACTCAATTAAAGCATCACACATTTCTTCTAAATGGCTTTGCGCTTCATCATCATCACATTTCCATTTACGCAATGACTTGTTAATTCTGGAATTAGGATCGTGGGCTGTCTTTTCTGAAGTCAATTTAGCCTTCATGCCCTTCATACGAGCACAAAATGACTTTTTCCTTGATCCGCCTTCAGGTTGTGGAGCTTTTAAATGACC
>TBL_comb47_HYPODRAFT_10004268_pt1 | contig 16503 bp, 12 predicted proteins | sample TroBogypolimnion_40_FD_10682 | JGI IMG/M metagenome (IMG submission 10682)
CTGTCATCTCTGCGTCCGCCTCTGTCACCGCCTCTGTCGCCGCCGCCTCTGAACGGACGGTCACCGCCCCTGTCGCCACCTCTGTCGCCGCCGCCTCTGAACGGACGGTCGCCGGGGGCTTTTTCTTCGCGGGGACGGGCTTCGTTTGCAACGATGGTGCGTCCGCCGAATTCAGTGTTATTGAGTTTTTCGATAGCTGCCTTTGCTTCTGCATCATTTGCCATTTCGACAAAACCGAAGCCTTTGGATCTTCCGGTGAATTTGTCATTGATGATTCGTGCTGAAGTTACCTGACCGAAAGCGCCAAACGCTTCTTCCAACTCGCCTTCACTCAACGTATAAGGCAGATTCCCGACGTAGATGTTCATTTTTTCTTAATCCCTCACTACTTGTGACTCTAGTTCTGTTAAAACACGTTTTGGACTGTCCCCTGCGATTAGATTTCTGCCAATCCTTACTTTAACGTTTCCTGATTATTGTTTTGCAACTGCGACAAATTCAACGGACAGTCATGGGGACAATGCAATGCTGTGACAGCCGTAAATTATTCTGCAGTTCTGTCATAACTCCTATATCTTTGAAGTTATTTTCAAACATTTACAAAAAATGTTGAATACGAGTAGCATAGCAAAAAAAAATGTTAAATTCAATGGCTGAATCATTTTTTTTTAATAATATTTGCATTTTTTCGCATTTTTAGGCTGAATATTATGCTGATTCCGGTTAATTGCTAATAATATACCGGAGAGTAGACATCGCCAAATGCATCGAAGAGTGTCGTATTGGGTTCTTCTCTTTCCGTTGCCGGAACAAATCCCGGCAGCGCGGCGGGAGTAGACATTAAATACATTCCCGGCGGTAATTTGCCGTCCAGCATGCTTAACATGACGTCATGCAGTTTTTTCAGATACAGATTACCTAAATGTCCACCGTATTCAAAAAAGACAATTCTATCCGTGAAGGTATTTCTCAGCCAGAGCCGGTCAGTATCGCTTTCCAGGAAGTCATTCAGGGAATGAATAACTCTGACTCTGGANTTTACCGCCAGCTGCGGGCCGATTGCAGTCAGGCTGGATTGGCTGTTCAGCTCATCAGCCGTAACCCGGCGCTGCCACTTTTCCGAATAATATTTTATCGCGAAATTGTTCAAATACTTGCTGAATGAATAATCAACCAGTTCATGGTATAATGCCGTGCGGTTGCCCCAGCTGTAAGGAGTCGTCAGAATTCCAAGATTCTGCCGGTGATGGATCGAAACAATTATTTCATCAAGAGTGCGCTTGAAGCTGTATCCGACCAATACTCTGGCCTCATCTTCACTCATATTGACCTTATAGGGATTTTCAGCAGGAGAGACTTTACTGTCTTTTATTGCCATGTTGCTCTGCGAATCGCATTCAGTGTAATCTTTCCACGGATATTTGCGCTTGATCATCATCATGAATTTGCCGGCCGTATTAATCATTTGCTCAAACTGCTGCTGGTCATCGCCCCATTTGTGCATCGTATTGTAATATTTATCAAGTTCGCTCAAGCCGTATTTGAGATTAACCGGGGGATTAATGGCCACATAACGGTCTATGCCCAGTTTGTCGCCGGACATTTCCATTTGGGCTATAAACAGCGTGTGCAGCGCGCCCATGGATATCCCGGCCATCACTTTCCGCTCCGGCTTCAAGCCTTTATTCACCGTCAAGTCTTCCAGTATTTTGCATGCGGCGTTCCGGACGTCAGCGGCGTCAACCGGGGTATAGCCCGGCACCAGCACGGATGAAGCCGACTCCATGAATTCCCAGTTCAGTCCGCTGCTCATGGCTACCACCGAATAGCCGTGGTTATACAGTATTTCCGCCATCGCCCCAGCAGTAGTGCTGGTGCAATGCCCCCCCAGGCCGGGGATGACAATCGCCAGCGGAGCATTTTTATTATCCTGATACCAGACTTTATAATCCATAGCCGGCTTGTCGTCATAAATCTTTACAGAACGGACTGAACCCTGATTCGGGAAGTCACTGTTCCACCAGGACAGGTCAACCCATAATGAAACCTCGTCCTTCTGCATATTGAACATTACCATCCGGAGTGTATCGATCGCGGCGCCCTGCGAATCATAATTATTCAGCTTGATGACGTCACTGCCGAATTCAGCCAGTAACGGAGAAGTTACCTGCTTGGCCGGCATGGGTTGCGCATCTGCGGTTTTCTGTGCAACTGGAGCTTTTGCCGCGGCTTCAGCGGCCTTTATCTGCCTTGGACCCCAGTCTGTAAGGGTCAATTCACGCTTGATACCGCCCAGGTCTTTAAACAGTTGATACGGGTCGCAATTCGCCAGCGACATCCGCTCGTAATCCGCATATTGTCTGGTTCCAAGGTTCAAGTAGGTGAAAGTCTGTCCGAAATAAATATATGATTTGGGGTCGAATGCATAATCGAAAATTTTGCCGACGCCGTCGCGGACGTTCGCCGGGCCCGCGCCGGGCAGGAACAGATAACATCCGTTTCCGATGCCCCAGCAGTAGAAGGCCTTGCCGAAATCATCGTCCTGGCGCCGCAACCCGAACCACGGGTCTGCGACTTCAAAGAATCCGGCAACTCCGACAGTCGTATTGGAGAGGAACCGCAAAAATTCAATCCCGCCGCCGCCGAATTTAGCTTCACAGAAACAACTGAACATCCGCACCGGAAATCCCAGATTATCAGTAAAGCGGTTGATTGCGTCAATACCCGGACGCGGGATGATTGAACCGTAAACCGAACCGATTGGACGAAAAACCCAGCGGACAAAGAAGTGGTTTATGCTGTACATGGTACGGTTGAACCCTTCAATCGAGTCCTGACCGGTGAGCTTTTCGGATAAGTCCAATGGCGGATTTGCCGCTGAAGCTTCTTTCTTTTCGGTTATTGCTTCAGGCTTTTTCTCCGCGGGATTTTGAGGTTTCACTGAAACTTGCGGTTCAGCAGGTTTTGCCGCAGCAGTCTTTTCTGTATTGACGGGAGCAGCAGGGGGCGGCTGGTTGACAGAAGCACACCCGGTAACAAAAAGCGCAGAACCCAAACATATTATAATTTTATCAATACGCACAAGTTTATTCCTTAAAAACATACTAATTAATGCTTATAAAATTAACACTATAAACGCATAAGACAAGATTAAAAATTTTATGACAACAGAAATTAATCAAAAATCAATAATATTTAGGGAGTTTTATCCTTTATGGCTGAGCTTTGCTTCAACTTTTTTCAGGTTATACTGAATGCCTGTGTCACCGGGGCGCAGCGAATTCGCCTTGTCCCATTCGCGTTTGGCCTGTTGAAAATCTTTTTGCAGGAAAGCAATCAAGCCGCTGCAGAAATATGCATCGGCCGATTCCTTCTTAAGCAATTGCTGCTGAATCTTGAGACAGCGCAGCGCGTCATCCGGCCGGCCTGCCGCCAGATAGCATGATGCAAGGGAGCTCCATAGAAATGACTGGTATTCATCGGCGGCATACAGCCGCAGTTCTTTTTTATAATATGCAGTCTCCGCAAGCCTGAACACACCCAGCGCGTCCAGCGGTTTATCCGCCTTCAACAGACTCATGCCGGAATAGAATACGCCGGTATAATAATCCGACGCCGGATTCTTCACATCTTCGGACAGCGGAATATTTTTGCTTTCTCTGGATAACCCGATAAACATATTTCCGGCCAGTTCCAGCATTTCCGGATCATTCCGGCGCAACCCGACTCTGCCCAGACCTTCAATGGCTTTAGCATTAGGATAGGGTGTTTCCAGCGCGCGCATAAAGAGTGTTCTGGTGTCATGCCAGGCCGGAATATAACTTGCAGTCAAAAATATGTATAGCGCGGCGATACAAATTGAACCGGCGGCGACAAGCCTTGAGTTTCTGGAAGACTCATGTCCGTTCCGGACAAGCCTTTCAACCAGCAGGCCGATACCGGTCCATACCACGGCCGACAGCAGATAATTGTAACGGTCGCAGTAATCGGTATTGCTGAAACGCACTATGATTGCGCTTACCGGCAGAAAACAGCACAGCCACGCACCGGCAAAAAGCAGTACATAAAATAAGCTGTCTTTCCTCCGCGCTGCCATTGTGCCGGCGGTAATTACTATTGCGCCGGCTATTAAAATATACCATGTATGAAGATCGTATCCTATTCGTGGATAAATCGGATTAAGCTCAAACGGCACGACCGCCGTAATCAGATACCAGCAGACATTATGCAGCGGAACAAGCAGTAATCTCGGCATAATTTCGGCAATGCCGGTCAGATTCGTATGACAGACCGCGTAAGAGTAAGCGTAGAATGCCGCCGCCGCAGCCGCAACAGGCCATATATATTTAATAATACCCCATTCGCGCTGCCTGTATAATGCATAAATCACCATGATTCCCGGCAATGTCAAAGTAGAAGGCTTGGTCGCCATTGCCAGCAGCAGCAGGACGATTGCCCAGTAAGGTATTTTTCGACGGTCAAAAGCCTGCATGAACGTCAGCATAGCCGCGAAGGAGAAGACTCCGGCCAGCACGTCTTTGCGTTCAGTTATCCATATTACTGATTCCACGCGCTGCGGATGAACTGCCCACAGGACAGCGATGAAAAAAGCAATCCAGCCTCTTATTCCAAGATGCCGGGCAATTCCATAAAGCAGCAGAGTTGCGATGCTGTGCAGTAATATGTTATGGATATGATAGCCGAACGCGTTCAAGCCGAACAGCCAGCGGTCAAGCATCAGTGAATACATCAAAGCAGGCGAAAAAATCATCTGGGTAAAGGTGACGTCGCTGAGAAAGTACTTAAAATTCTCGAATGACGGAACCAGCCGGGTATTTTCCGTAATAAGTCCGCTGTCGTCCCATTCCAGCATAAACGGGTAATTCGCGCCGGCGATAAAGACCGCAAAAGGAATTAATACGAGCAGCACAATATAAAGCCGTTCATATTTAGAACTATGACTGTTTGTTGTATTTACTGCATCTGTCATAATATGCCTTAATTTCCAGTTACTCTGAATTTAAACAATCAATAATATCATATTACCTGAGATTTTAAAGTACCTGCAGTCGTTAAAACCGGGAAAACTGGAGATTTTAGAGTCTGGGAAGTCTGGGAAGTCTGGGAAGTCTGGGAAGACTTCATTGGTTATCCCATAGCTCCCAGTATTCTCATTATTCCCAGTCTATATTGACTTTTGTGCAACCCGGAGTATGTTAAAATATAATTCAAACGTTTTAAATTGAATGGAATATATTTTTATGGAAAAGATCAGAATACTGGTTGCAGGTTGCGGGCAGATGGGTGCGTCACACGCCAGAGCGTATAAACAGATCAAGGAATTTGAGATAGTCGGAGTGGTAAGCAGAGGCTCCAGTTGCGTCGAACTGGCGGATGAACTTGATATTGCCGGGCGGTTTAATGATTACGACGAAGCGCTGAAGGTGACTCGCCCGGATGCGGTTTCAGTCAATACCTATCCGGATACTCACGCCGGATATGCGATCAAGGCGATGAATGCGGGGGCGCATGTATTTCTGGAAAAACCGATAGGGCGGACTGTTGCCGAAGCGGAATCGGTGGTTGAAACTGCCCGCCGGACAGGCCGGAAGCTGGTAATCGGTTACATTTTGCGGCATCATCCCTCCTGGATTAAATTTATCGAACTGGCGCAGACGCTGGGGACGCCGCTGGTGATGCGGATGAATCTCAATCAGCAAAGCAGCGGCGAACAATGGAATATACATAAAAATCTGCTCAAATCACTTTCTCCGATAGTTGATTGCGGAGTGCATTATGTGGACGTGATGTGCCAGATGACCAGATCGCGCCCGGTGCGCGTCAGCGCGATCGGTGCCAGGCTGAGCAATGAAATTGCCCCGGATATGTATAACTACGGACAGCTTCAGGTGGTTTTCGCCGACGGCTCGGTCGGCTGGTATGAAGCGGGGTGGGGGCCGATGATCAGCGAGACCGCTTATTTCGTCAAAGATGTTATCGGGCCGGACGGCGCGGTAAGCATTGTTGCCGGCAGGGATACTGCATCGGCTAATATTGATTCTCATACGAAGACCAGCCGGCTGCTGATACATTCCGGAAAAATTGACGCAGGCGGCAGGTTCATCGAGAAGGACAGGTTTGTTGAAATGACTGACGAGCCGGTGCATCAGGAATTGTGCGAACGTGAACAGCAGTTCTTTTTGAATGCGATCAAGCAGGATACCGACTTGTCGGCGCATTGGGATGATGCGATAAACAGTATGAAGATCGTGCTTGCAGCGGATGAATCTTTCCGAACCGGGAAGATGATTGAATTTTAGATGACGGGTTTCGCCGCATTTAGAAAACTGGAAGAGGATGCGTTTTTACTTGCATTGTGCTTAATAAGGTATTATAATAAAAATGCCGGATTATTTTTTCAGCCCCGATAACGATGGAGGTGCAAGTGAAATCATTCAAGAAGAGCATTTTTACCATATTGATTTTATTCACTGCAGGCATCGTGTTTGCTGAAATTATAGATATTCCTGCCAATATCACTCAAAGTGTGGACCGGTATTTCAAAGATGACAGAACCCCGGCTTTTAACTACAAGGGTAGCAATGATATGGCTAATTTTGTGGTGGCGGACGGGACTAAAACATCGATTACGTTTATCAGTGGCACCAATCAGGTGACCAATTTCGGTTATGCGCAAATTCTGGCGAACGGACTTCCCGACGTATCCAGCAAAGTTTCAGTTTTCAGTACTGCCGCTTCGACGATGACTCCCGGTTCGACGTTTACAATTAACCCGACTCCGGGCTCGAAAATCGGCTTCTGGATCGAGCAGACCAATAATCCCGGTTTTACTACCTGGACAGTTGACGAAAATAATATTACAAGGGTGCAGCATGCGGTAGTTACGGCGGATTCCACTTCTAATCAGATGATAATCGGTTTTGAGGATAAATGGATTGGCTCCCTGCCGAGCACACAGAAGATTTACGGCTCGGATCTGGATTTTAATGACTGTCTTGTATCGATCAGTGTCACTCCTGCTGAAACTGGCGGGGTGCCGCAAGGACAGCCTGCTCCCTCGATCATATATACACTTATCACGGGTATAATCGCAATCGGGAGTGTTGGCTGGCGTAATATTTTTTAATGTCGGGTTTTCAGTGTTCTTTAAATTATGTCTCTTATTTACAGGCAAGATAAATAGAAATGAGTTTTAAAGCCTTTATTCAAATAGCAAGTGTGATCATTGCAGTCGCCTGTATTGCGCTGATCGGCTATTTTGCCTTATCATACAAGAACATGGCTGACTATATGGACGAAGCCAATCTTGCGATCAATGCCGAAGACTATAACCGGGCGGCCGAGATTCTGGAAGGAATAATTTCCCGCGAAGTGTCCAATGAGAGCGCCCACCGCAAACTGGCGGCGATTTATGAGCAGAAAGGGCAGCCGGGCACCGCGGTATACTATTGGCGGAATGTGGCGAAGCTCAATCCGCTGGATCGCGATGTGGTTTTGAAAATTGCTGAAAATCTGCTGGCCTGCCGCCGTTATGACGAAGTGGTTGAAATCCTGAAACCATATCTTGACAACCAGAAGATCACTACCCAGGAAAAGATATGTTTGTGCAAAGCGTTTCTATATAATGGACAGAGAAAACTGGCTGAACCGGTTATCGCGGAAATGCTTGCCGCCGAACCGGACAATATTTCCGCTTTACTGCTGAAAGCGAATATGCTTGCCAGTGACGGGCAGCATAAAGCCGCCGCCGCTATCTTTAACAGCATTAACTCGGAAAGCTCCGGAATAAAAAGCGCCGTGCTTATCGGGCTTGGAAATTGCGAGCGGGCTTCAGGCCATATGGACAAAGCGGAGGAATATTATCTGCAGGCGTTGAAAGTTGAACGTAATTCTGTCGGACCGAAGTTTGTTCTGGCAGGATTCTACCGGGATATCGGTAAAAATGACAAGACTTCCGTGTTGTACTGGGAAATCCTTAACCGCGTTCCAGGTTCGCTTGAAGCAATTATTCCACTGGCGGAAATCTATGCCGCCAAATCAGATGTGCCGGTATTGAACCGGTTGATCAAAGAAATCCTGGTTGAAAATAAAACCGCTGTCGCGTCCAGAAATTACATCAGGGCAATGATCACTTTTATACACAACGATTTCAGCGAAACGTCGAAGCTGCTGAAGCGGAGTACTGCTTACTGGCGTCGTCCGGCGTATCAGTGGATGCTCTTCAAAACTTCGCTGCCGATGAAAGATTACCCGTCAGTTTCTGATGCCGCCGCACAATTACTGAAAGTCAAAGATTCTGAACGGGCGCGTAAAATTATTGCTGACGCGATGGGCGAAACCGCGTCTCAGGCAATGCTGGATGAAGATTATTCCTATGCGGAAAAATTGATGAATGAGATCGAACAGATAGATCCGTCAAACAAAATCAATGCGCGGTTGCTGATGCTGTCCAAATACCGTCATGGGGAATATCTTGAAGCGTTGCGCCAGGCCGGCACAATGCTTGAGTTCAATCCTGATTCACTGGAAGCGCTGGAAATACAAGGGCGGTCGCTGCTGCAACTAAATAAGCCGGAGAAAGCTGTTGAGTCTTTCCTGAAGCTGATAAAAATGCGGCCGGATTCGCCCGTAGGACTTTACCTTACCGCTCAGGCTTACCGTCAGGCCGGCAATCTGGTTATGGCGAAAGAGTATATCAGCAAAGCCAGCAGGCTGGCCACTGAGGATAATGAGATCGCGGAATTCGCGTTTATGCTCTGCATAGAATTTAAAGATTATACCGGCGCGAAAAATATTGCCGGGAATTTAATTAAAAGCGAGAATAAGAATACCCGGGCGCTGGGCTGGTTTCTGACAGGTGAGATATTCAATTCCAAGGGGGATTATGCCGCCGCCGAAGAGAATTATAAAAAAGCATACGAACTGGATCCGGATACTCTGCGCTACTGTTTCCTGTATTCGGAGATGATGATCAAATCCGGTAAAACTGCAGAGGCAGGGCGGCTGCTGGAATATTTCTACAGCACCAAAGCGGTCAATCCGGTTGTCGCTTTTAAAATGGCTTACTGGGAACAGAAATACGGCAGTGTTGAAAAAGCCGTCAAAATATATGAAGATCTGCTGCACAAAATGCCTTATTGGAATGCCGCGCTGGTTAATCTTTCCGAAGCTTACGCCGCGTTGAATGACCCGCGCCGGGCAAACGAGTTCTCGGAAAAAGCGGTATTTCAATCTCCGGAATGGGCACCGGTATGGATTTGCGCCGGCCGTCGCGCCATGGACGGAAAGGATTTATTGAAGGCTGAAGAGCATTTTGTCCACGCATTGACGATTGAGCCGGGCAATGTTGAAGCCAAAACCCTGCTGGCGCAAGTCCGGCAGATGATAGCCAAAGACCCGGATAATGTGATTTCGCTGATAAAGCGTTCAGAGGCTTGTGCCGCGTCGAAAGATTTTAAGCAGGCTGCCGAACTTGCGGAAAAAGCGCTTCGAACGGATCCGAAGTTTGCGCCGGCCTGGGTTTGCGCCGGCCGCAGCGCAATGTTTAACAACGATTTTGCGAAAGCCGGAAAATATTTTACTCAGGCGCTTGAACTGGAACCCGGGAATGCCGAAGCTAAAAAACTGCTTGAACAGATAGGGCGCGGCTCCGCCATGGAATTGCGGAATAAAGCGGCTGAACTGATGAAGGCCTCGGAAGCCTATGCCGCCGCGAAAGATTTTAAACATGCGAACGAATTTGCGGAAAAAGCGCTCACCGCAGCTCCGGAATGGACGCCGGTTTGGATTTATGCCGGCCGTCGCGCAATGTCCGGCAAAGATTATGCTAAAGCCGGCAAGTATATTGCCCAGGCGTTGATACTTGAACCGGGGAATGCCGAGGCGCAAGGTTTGCAGGAGCAGATAAAATTGATTCTGTCTGAAGAACTGCATAATAAAGCCGTTGAACTGATAAAGGTTTCAGAGGCTTATGCCGCGTCGAAAGATTTTAAACGTGCTGACGAATTTGCGGAAAAAGCACTTAATCTGGCTTCCGAGTGGCCTCCGGCCCTGATTTATGCCGGCCGCCGCGCAATGTCCGGTAAAGATTATGCGAAAGCTGAAAAGTATTTTGTGCAGGCGTTGATGGTTGAGCCGGGCAATGGCGAAGCTAAAGATTTGCTGTCACAGGTAAGACTGGCTTTGTCTGCGAATCCGCCGAAGACGACTACAGATTTATAAGGTGATAATGCCGCAAAACGACACAACTAAAGCCATATTTACCGGCATCATCTGTTTGCCGGTGGTGTTTTATCCGTTTATTTCCGGAATTGCATCCGTGTCCGACTCTGAATTCATGGTATTGTGGCTGCTGGCCGCCGGTATGTTGTTAAACGTTTTCAGAGGATTCCGCAAAACCTGGAATTTTAAACCGTCGAATTCTATCGGCTGGATTATGATGACTGCGGCGGTTGCGCTGATTTGGGGCGGAATCCTGACAGGAAATAAAACTGCGGTTTTTTTTAATTTATCCCTGCTGGCGCTTATGCTCAGTCTGGCGGCATGGCTTGCCGGAACCGGATTTATGTTGAAAACCCTGCTGCCATTTACGGTATTTATCATCATTCTGCCGTTTTTAAACTATTTTCATTATCTGCTCAGTTATCCGTTATGCGTGATTTGTGCAGGCTTTACCGTAACCTTGTTGAAAATATTCGGGCTGCAAGTCAGCAACGAAGCGGCGGTGATCATTATGGGCGGTCAGAAGATTTCGATAACGACTGCCTGCAGCGGAATCTTCCAGCTGGAGGCAATGCTGCTGCTCGGCTGGCTGATTGTTGTCAGTGTTCACCGCAACATCTGGCGCCGGGCTGCTCATTTCATTATGATCTTTCCAATTGTTATTTTTATGAATACCCTGCGCCTGACCGCGGTAATTCTGCTGTATATGAATATCGGAGATGCGGCATTCAGTTATAAACTCCACACCGTAATGGGTTTTGTCATGGTGATTCTAGCGGCGCTGCTGATGTGGTCCTGCCGGCTGCTGTTCAAAGAGGATGAGGTGAAAAAAGATGTTCAGGAATAATTATTTTAAAATGTTTATATTCATCTTCGCCTGGGAACCGGTGGCGCTGAAAATACCCTGGTTTATCGAAGCCTGGCGGATATCTCCGCTGGACCGTTTCGACCCGATTTTCATTGTTTCGGCGGTTTTGATGGCGGGGATATTCTTTAAAGATTTCAGGCAGCAGGCCGGCAAAGTCGATTGCGGCGGGATTATTCCGCTGGCAGTGTCTGTCGCCGGAATTTCTTTGGGAATATATCTGCGGATCAATATGATTTACATGATATTTGCGCTGCTGTTCTGCGCTTCCATGCTCTGGCTGCTGTGGGGATGGCGGGTTTTTGTCAGAACTCTGCCGCTTTTTCTGATGCTGATGCTTGCCATTCCGGCCACGACCTTCTGGTGCGGAGACGTGCTCCAGCGTTTCGGAATTGATGCATCGCTGGGGATTGCAGTCAAGTTTATTGCCGCGTTTCTTCTGATTGCCGTTGAAGTATATCTGGAATATTTTACCAGACTGCTGCTTTCCAGACAGGGGGTATTTTATTTCGCGGCTGTTCTCTTCTGGATGGCCAGCATGCTGATCTTTTTTGAAAAACCGTCGCAGGGGGCTCCGCTGAATCTTAACGTTTCAATTGAACCCGCCGGCAAATGGCTTGGGGAGTCCGTTGAACTGGACGCGGTTGAAAAGGGTTTTTATGAAGGCCAGGATGCGCAGAGATTCACCCATTATTCCGATGCCGTGGTACCGGTTTTTTCGCTGGTGGTGCATGTTGCCGGCGATATTCACAAAGTGCATCCTTTCCGTCTTTGTTTGACCTCCGCCAACTGGAAAATACTGAACAGCAGGCGAGTTGAGATTGATACCGGCAACGGTATTGCGGTAGCCAATTGTATTGAGGCGGACAGGAAAGGGCGGCATCTGATTTTCTACGTCTGGTACAGTTCGCTCAAACGTTCGGTTGACGATTTTGCATTTTTCAGAAGCACCTATTCCTGGGATTCGCGCTGGACTATTTATCATGTATTCACGCCTGTCGAGTACGGCAATACCATGGAGGCGGAACAGCGCATCAGGAATTTCATCAAGACTTTTTCCGCTGACACGGTTAATCCGGTCCAGTCTGAACCCCCTCTATAATGGCCGTCTTTGCTTAATAAATCCTGAAAAGAGCAGGGGAATGCGACTTTGCTTTTTACTTTTGCATAAAGTGTGATATTTTAATAGTTTATCTGTAAAATTTTTATATTGACGGTTGGCGTCAAAGAACGTTTTGATTTAATAATTGGGGAATTTTTGATGAAATACGAACTTGTGATTATAATTATATTTTATGCTCTGACTCAGCTGGCCGACTTCATTCTTGAATATATGAACCGTCGTTATCTGGAAAAACACGGAGCGGAGATACCCCCTGAATTTAAAGACGTTATTACTCCGGAATTAATGGTAAGATCGAAGAATTATACCATTGCCAAAACAAAATACTGGGGATACTCCACAGTTTTTAATCAGTTGATCACTTTGATTTTCATCTTCGGGATTCTGAATTATTACAATAATTACTTGTTTGATCACTTTAATTCGTTTAAAGATACCGGTGATTTCATCCTTGGCGGTCTGGTCTTCATGATGGTGCTGACTTACGCGAAGACATTTTTGAACCTTCCGCTGAATCTTTACCGTGTATTTAACCTGGAAAAACGCTTCGGTTTCAATACCATGACTTTCAAATTATGGCTGCTGGATATTGTAAAAGGCTTCGTTGTTTCCACTATTCTGCTCTCAATAATGATTGCCGGCGCATTCTGGCTGATCGATAAACTGCCGCATATATGGTGGCTGCCGGTCTGGGGATTTTTCGTCGTTTTCACCATTTTTGTGATTTATATTTCTCCGTATGTGCTTGAACCGCTGTTCAATAAATTTACGCCGATCGAAGATAAAGAGCTGGAAAAGGAAATAGAATCGGTTCTGGCGAAAGGCGGGATTACGGTTCGCGGCGTCTACCGCATGGATGCTTCGAAAAGGACTAAGCACTCAAATGCTTATTTTACCGGAATCGGGCGGGTCAAGCGGATTGTGCTGTTTGATACGCTGCTGGAGCGTTTGAACAAGGAGGAGATTCTGGCGGTACTGGCCCATGAGGCCGGGCACTGCAAAAAACGCCATGTCTTCAAAAATCTGGTCATTTTTGAAGCGCTTACCGCCGTTGGCGCGTTTATTGCGTTTCTGATGCTGAAAAGCAGCTGGCTGACGCAGGTATTCGGGCTGACGAATGACACTTTCTTCGCAAAATTTATTCTGCTCAGTTTTGTCGCCACGATCGTGCTTTGGGGAATGCCGCCGTTTTTCAACTCAATTTCCAGGCATTTTGAAAAACAGGCGGATAAATTTGTCGTCAGAATCATCGGCAGCGGCGAAGCTCTGGCATCGGCGCTGGTCAAGCTGTCCGCCGAAAATTTGTCCAATATCCACCCGCAGAGGCTTTACGCTAAATTTCATTATTCGCATCCGCCGCTCTTGCAGCGGATTCGCTATCTGAAAAGGTTTCAGGCGGCAGAAACTAAAAAGTCTTCGGATTAATCTGGTTATTTAATCAGTAATTCGCGTTTGACTTTGATGACGACCTTCTTGACTTCCATCTGATTTTCGCCGATTGCGATGCACGGCATGTGGCCTTCACCGGTATACAGCAGCATGAAATCTCCGGGGCAAAGCTTTATCAGAGACGATATTGCAGGGTTATGTTCAAACAGCTCACAGTCTTTCTCATCGCTGTAGGCGGATATTTCTTTCAAGCCGTTAATCGAACTGATGCCGATTATTTCTGTTCCGCTGATAACCGCCTGGATGTCTATGTATTTGCGATGGGCTTCCATCTTGCCGCTGTTTAACAGTTTGGTGGTATATTTCTGTACAAGCGCATAAATGTCATTCCCGCAAAGATCGTAGCGTTTGTCTTCAGTTTCCGGAGTTACGGTTTTGATGAAATTAAATGCGGTTTGAAAGACATCGGGCGCAAGGGCGGAATAGGCTTTCCAGTTGATGCAATGATCTGAAATCATATGTTTCCTCATGTTTTTATATTATTTAAGGGGAAACAATATATACTCTGCACGGCTGAAAATTCAACTATAGATTGCGAAGATTCTGAGAATTGGTTCGTATTCTGAGAGGCTGCCGATACCGGGGTATCGAAAGCCTCGAAGATTGCGAATCCAAACTCAAAAGATCGCAACCGCCTTGCGGTTAATGTTTTGCGGTTGTATTTTCCAGCTCCTCCTTCCGGCGATATTAATATCGCCTGTCAGTCGGATCGAAAAAATCCAATCTACAATCCTATTCATCTATAGTTGAATTTTCAACCGCGCAGAGTATAGCTGGAAAAGACGTTAAGTCAATCACCAATGCAGGCTGGGATCGCGGGTGAGGTATTCAACATGGTCATTAATAATCTTGTCTGCATTATCCTTTCTGCTTTCATAAGCCTGCCGCAAAGTATTCAATCGTTTCTCGAGAGTGTCCAAGGCTGTTTTGCCTTTTTCCAGATTAGCGGTATCGCTGGTATTATTCTTTCTGTTTTCATAGACCTGCCGCAAAGTGTTCAGCCGTTTCTCGAGCGAGTCCAATTCTGTTTTACTTCTTTCCAGGTTGCGGTAAAATTCTTTTTTACTGGTTTCTTTCAACTGGGTCAGATATTTCTGCTTATCTTCTGGCGTCTGGGCGTTATGGTATTTTTCCGCTATTCCACTTATATATTTTTGAGAACTGTTTTCCTGTTTTCTCAATTCCTGTATTCTGGCTCTTAATTCTTTCCTGAATTTTTCCGGGTCCTGCTGGTAAAGTTCTTTCAGTTTTGCCTTTTCCTCCGGGGAAAGTTTTTCAATATACGTTAGCAGCGGCCGTTCTTCGCGGTTTCCTGTCTGGGAATTTCTTTCCATTTTCCTGATGGCTTTCTTTTCCAGCAATGACATATCGGCCTTTTTATCAACGGCAGCTTTATCCGTAACAGTATTGTCTGTGGTTGTTTTGTCCGCAGCCGTCTTTGTCTGATCATCCTCGGCTGGAGACCATGAAACAATTCCGCAGATTAAGGCTGGAATCGCAATAAATTTACAATTTTTGATCATGCTTTTCAAAATTGCTCTTGTTCTTCTTCTATTACGGGTAAATTCTGGTTCGGCGCGTCCGGGGTACCGGCTATACTTATGCAATGGTGGCTGATTTCAATTGCCGCCGCGGTTTCAAACAATTCCTTGTCAAACTTTGACCAGTCCAGGTTCCTGGCGATTACTCTGTGGTTCTTTGCCGTGCTGTCCGGCGGGAAAATCGTAACCAGGCAGGCCAGCGCCACGCTGGCGGCGGCGGCTCCGTAATAGATTATCCGCCGGATGGTGACTTTCCGGTGCATCCGCCTCTTCAATGCGCTGTCGGCAGCGGCAAGGACGGCAAAATCCAGCGAAAGCGGTACCGGGCTGACTGGAATCGCGGCATTGCGCATCCGTTTCCAGTCGGATGCCAGCGATGCGCATTCAGGGCACTCTCCGCAGTGTGCCCTGAATGCGTCACGCTGTTCTGCGTTGTCATTCAAAATCTTTTCGATATAGTTTTTACATTCGCTTTTCATTTTTAAGTCCCCGTTTTCCATTCCACTAGATTTTTTTTAAGATTTTTTATCGCATACTGCATGCGTGCCAGTACGGTATTTATCGAACAGTTTTGTATTTCGGCGATCTCTTTGAAACTGACTCCATTGTGTCTTAACATAAAGACTTCGCGCTGCTCTTCCTGCAGCGTTTCAAGCACCTGTCCCAGCGCCTGTTCGAAATCCGACTGATCCATGCTGTCCCACACCAGCTTATCCTTATCCGGGAAATCCGGCGCATCTTCATTATCGATCGATATCTGATTTACAAATTTCTTGTTTTTCCTGAAATGATCAATCGTCAGATTATGACCGATTCTGATCATCCAGGCCGAAAAGTGATTGTTGCAACGGTATTCCGGCAATTTTTGTATCACTTTCAACCAGGTCTGCTGAAATATGTCGTCCACCGTACTTTGCTGCTGCGGCAGCATATTGTTTAAATAGCCGTACAACAATTTCTTATACCTGTCATAAAGTTCTTCAAAATCCAGGCCATTCCCGGACAGATAGCCTTCTATCAGTTCTATATCTGTCCTTTTCACTTCCATTTCTCTGGTTTTGTGCCTTTCTTTAAACATAAAACGTCAAAAATCCGGTTTTATTGCCTGATGCGTTTAAATATTCGCTAAAAAATCGGCAAACGGCCTGTCCGCCGGGAGAAGATCAATGTTTCCCAGCGAGTCGAGCTTCACCCAGGCGCACTGCTGCCCTTCCTGCGGCGCCGGATCCATGGTGTCCGGACTGGCGTGACACCGCATGAACCGGATATTCACCAGCTTGCCG
>TBL_comb47_HYPODRAFT_10004269_pt1 | contig 16499 bp, 12 predicted proteins | sample TroBogypolimnion_40_FD_10682 | JGI IMG/M metagenome (IMG submission 10682)
CTATTGCTTACGCTGATGTTTCTGTGGAACTAAGGGAGGTGGAATTGCGGAATAAACCGCAGGCTATGTTGTTGATTTCGCCTAAAGCTACGGTGCCTGTTTTGCAACTTGAGAACGGCAGGGTGCTGGATGAAAGTTTGGATATTATGTTGTGGGCTTTACAACAAAATGACCCTGAGCATTGGCTTAATGCCGCGGGCTTAGATCATGCGAAAGCGCTAATTCAGCGTAATGATGAGCCGTTTAAATATTATCTGGATCGCTATAAATATGCAGATCGTTATCCAGCCTATTCTGAACTTTATTATCGGCAGCAGGGTGAGTTGTTTTTGGTTGATCTTGAAGATTTATTAACTCAACATGCCTTTTTGTGTGGTGAGCATTTTTCGTTGGCAGATGCGGCTATCTTGCCTTTTATTCGTCAGTTTTGTGCGGTCGATTCCACTTGGTTTAAGGCTTCGCCTTATCCGTTGATTAGGCAATGGTTGAATAATTTTTTAGCTTCGTCATTATTTGAGCAGGTGATGACCAAATATCCTTATTGGCAGGCGGGTTAGTGCTGGTTTTTGCATTTAAAAGTACTGAATAAGTGAGAAAAACATCAATTTGCCCAACTGAACATCAAATCGATAAAAAGAATATTCAGTTGACTTAAAAGAACATCAAATCGATGAAAAGAACATTCAGTTGACTTAAAAGAACATCAAATCGATAAAAAGAACATTCAGTTGCTCTAAAAGAACATTAAATCGATGGAAAGAACATTCAGTTGACTTAAAAGAACATCAAATCGATGAAAAGAATATTCAGTTGACTTAAAAGAACATCAAATCGATGAAAAGAACATTCAGTTGACTTAAAAGAACATTAAATCGATGAAAAGAACATCAAATCGATGAAAATAGCATCAAGTTGCCCCAAAAGTACATTAAATCGATAGAAAGAACATCAAAGCGATGAGAAGAACCTTAAATTATCTCCAATGCCGGTCGGGGTTTGCAACCCATAGGCATCAAGCTAAGCAGCAACCCTATAAAAGTCACTTCTATCTGATTGTATTGTCTGTATTTTATTGTATAGTGCGGCAAATCTAAACTTGACTGGATGAGAAATTAGACATGAAACAATCATCAATTGGCATTACAAACAAGTCGGTTAATAATTGGCTATGTGGTTTAACAATGAAGGTGCGAAAGGCTTGCTCGTAAAACTGGTTTTATCCAACGCAGCACGATTCGCTTGACTGGCAGAGATTTTTTCAACTTGTTGACGGTTGATACGCTTGATGAACCGACCATTAGCTACGAAGGCTTATGTGACATCCTTGAAGATCACAATCCAGAGCTTCGGATAATACCACAAGCACTCTGTGAACGTATGAACAGCGATGGTGCGGTAGAATTTTTGAAAGCAGGCTTGGAAATCGGAAATCGCTGTTTATGATTAATGTTTTGAAAGGTAGTAGGGTAGAGCGCATTCATTGCCTCATTTATGGTCGCCTGATTGTCATTCTGGAGATATAACGCTTGTTAGCACTAGCTGCAGCTCAAGCAGCGACCACAAAACGCGAGCTTTCATTTTATAAGGCTAGCCAATGGCTTATGCGGAAGGGGCGGCTATCTAAAGCCTTCATTGCCGGGGAGTTCGGAAGCCTGTTCAATTGTATGGTGTCCCGTTTGAAAAGATTACTCAAACAAAAGCGAAAACGCCTCACGACATGGGAGGCCATCAGGCAGCAAGTTGGATATTTGGACAGCTTTATGGATGTTGGCCACCTTGTTCGAGAGGAAATGGCTTAGACTGACTGATACCGCTTAGCTTGATGCGTATGCAACCCCAGTCGAAACATTTAGATGCCTATAATCGTTGCTATATAGCTAAAAGTAGGAATCTATCATCGCAGTTCTTTTAATGATAGTTGCAATATCAAACTTTAGAGACGGAGGTTATAAACCCAGTCTCGCTTGAGGCCAATACACGAAAATAACAAAAAACTATAGGGTTTTGAAGCCTGAGAGAAATTATTTTGTTGTTCTTGCATAGATGAATAAGCAGCCGCTACATCAGGGAAAGATCAAGAAAAGTTAATATTTCGATGAAGTGGATAGTATGGAGGTCGCCTAGCTTGCTTCCTCCATAAATGGGCATGGTGACAAGGAACAAACCAATACCCCATGCAGGTCGCCAAAGGGTGATCAAGCACAGGACAACAACTCAAACATGCCGAACAGACTCGGGACTCGTATTAAAAGCTTGCCGTTTAACGATAACAGTCGTTCCCACTCTTTTAGCGCTATACCCGTTTTAGCTCGCTCAAGATGCTCAAGCACATCCTGCGCAAGGATTTCATTGAAGTAGGCAGTCGGTAGCATGGAAAGATCACAAAGATCAGCGACAAGATCTGGACTATGTATGCTGTGCAAATCAACATTCAAAAAGCCGGGTCTTTTATCCCAGCCACAACCAAGATTCAGGTGTTTCGGGATCGGGTTAGCTAATTCAATGGTATGATTATTCGTCATAATTTAAGCGCGTTAAGTATTTCCAATGAGGTATCTGTCCAAGTTGTAGGCCGATACGACGATTTGATGAGGATTTCGCGCTTTAATACTTCATCTGGATTATTAAAGTACCACAGTAAGCGTGAGGCCCATTTGTTAATATCCCATGGATCGATGTATTCTACTAGCTCGCCACCTATTTCAGGTATAGATGCTGAATCCGATGCAAGACAAAACTTCCCTGCAGCAAGGCTTTCTGCAACGGGCAATCCCCACCCTTCATAGAGTGATGGAAACACGGTAAAGTAAGCGTGGTTATACAGTAAACGGAGTTCGGGGTCTGCTATGTGGTTGAGCACTTTGATGCAACCAGTAATACGAGGATCATAGTTCAAGTCGGCAAGAAAGTCATTTACGCCCCAGCCGGGCATACCAACAAAAACAAGCAGGGGTAAGTTGCTATGGCCTTGTTCGACTAATCTTATGTAGGCACGATAAAGCACTTCGTGGTTTTTTCGACGCTCAATCGTGGATACAAATAAAACATAGCGTTGTTGCAAGACCTGTTGTACCTCTGCCGAAACAGTAATCTCTGCCATTGTCGGAAGTTGGCAACCTAGCTTTACTACCGACATTGGCGGTACGGGGGCTCCAATCTCGTTTAAAAAACCATCCAAATCTCGTCTTGAGCACTCAGAAATACAAAGAATTTCATCTGCAATCCAAGCCAGATTGCAAAAATACCTTACGAATCGCTCGGCAACCCAGTCGAGGGTTAAGTGTGGCAGCTTGATTGGGATGATGTCGTAACAAAACAACACGGCTTTGAAGCCAATTTGGCGCTTCAATGAATAAAGATAACTGAGGTCACCGTGATTCCAGTCAGCTCCCATTGACAGATACACATCGCCCTTACGAAATGGGATATCCACAGCATCCGCTGTTGTTTCAAATTGAAGTTTGGCGAGTTTTGCAAAGTATTTCTGTATGAGCCACAACGCAAAAAAACGAATTTTCAGCAGCTTGGCTAAAATTACTTTTAGCAGTTGTACGTGGCGTAGAATAAAACCTATAACTGAGGGTTGAAAACTAATAGGTAATAGACTAATCAAATCAAGTATTTTTTTCTTGGTCTTATCCTTTGTTGTTAGCGGTAAATTCGTTAAAGCTGGAGGCAACGTGTTAATACTCACATTTGAGCTGATCCGATCTAAAGCCGCGCAAACCGTTTCGCGTGTTACTTCATTAAATCCAGAGACTCCATCAAATTGACAAAAGCTGAATCTCTCGTCGTTTGATGAAATAACGTAGTTAGCAAATTCGGCTTCAGTGCGTATAACTCCTACAGCGGGCCGCATCCATATAAGAATGGATGTAACATCTAACCATACCCTACTCATTTATTTGCCTCCGTAGTTCTTATGATTTCGCTTACAGCCGCTGGAATAACGGCTAGCCGAACATCCCAAGTCAGCGATGCTCGCTGAGGGCCGTCACTTTCATCGGCTGAAACAGTCCTTCGCGAAGCAGCTAGAACTTCGCGTATGGATTCATGAAATTGCGTTGGATTCCTTGTAACCCGTACCTGAGCCATATCTGCATAAACTTCAAAGCCACGAAAGGCCAATTCTGAACCAATGACATACGCTCCTGAATATAGTGCTTCAGGGGTTTTGATATTTGATCCACCACCATGTGTAATCGGCAGCAGAAAGCCATGTGCCAATATTTTTACAGCAGCCAGATCTTGGTCAGAAAGTACATTTAAAAGTTGAAGTCTTGATGAATTAAGTGTATGCCAGCGCGTCCCTGAAAACTCGCGCTGAATGTAATCGCTAACACTCCCTGCAATAACAAGTCGTGAATCGGGGGGAAAGCAACCTAATGAATTACCGAGACATTCCGCGAAACTTTGATAGTTTGGTGGATGTGCACTTGCGACATAGAGTAGCCATGGTGTGCTTGGTAGTTTTTTAGACCACTCGTCAATTTTGGATTGGTCTGCGTACCAAGGCGAAATGCCATTTTCTGCAAGAATAACCTTCTTGCCCCCCCAGTTTTGTAGAACCTCACAATCGGATTGTGTGACCGCAAAAACAAGGTCTGCTTGGACGCACGCCTCTTTTTCGAGAGCATCTATCTCGTCACTAACTACATCAGCATAAGAGTAGTCTTGACTATGAAGAATCTGACGCTTGAGTGGCGCCTCGATGTTTTGCGAGCCGAGCACTAAGCGCGTTTGGGCATAAGTTGGCAACTCTATGATACGTTGGGCTACCGGCCAAAGCCAAGGCTGTTCAACATGAATGACATCAATCTTGTTGGGTAAGCGCTTTTTGACAATTTTAAAACCATCATCTGAAGCACCGTAGCGGCCCGATTGCAAATCGCTTATCAATGCTGCGTTAGTGCCACAGTAGTTCCGATACGCGGAAGTTGTCGGAAAAGGAATGTCACACTTTCCAAGGGCGCTTAATCTGTAACCACCCGCCTGGTAGATTGCGATCGATTCGACTTGCATACCTCCTTTTTGGTAGCTCTGGGCGATGTTTGCTAACCGAACTTGGCCTCCATGACGTGGCTCAGCAAAGGGGTAGGTACTCAATATAAGAACAACTGGCTTCATAAAAATTCTGTCTTTAAATTATTGGCGTGGTTTGCTCGAAAAAAATCTATATATCGCACGAAAGGGTGCCGTATAGCGCCAAGATTTACTATGTAATATATTATTGATAATAAGATCGGTTTGTCGAGCATGAGCTTCGGCAAGAGATATGCGCTCGTTGGTTTGCCAAGCTTGTTGATCAAATTTTCTAGCTAACTCATCAGGTTTTATTCCGTATTCTTTTGTAAAAGCTTCGCTATTAAGTGATAACAAAGATCCGCCAGCATATTTTTGAGCAATTACTGCATAATCCGGACTTACTCCTTCAAGGATGTCAGTTATTGAAACCCAAGGGCTATCGAGTAATGCTTTGTATTCCTGAAGACGGATCAATTTAACCTGTGTAAATCCACAGTGTTCTGACAAGAAAGTCAGCAATAATGGGGGGAGCGGTCGTTGGTGAGTTGGATCTAAATAAAAATTGACGGTTGCAACACCTATGTTTTCTGGATTTGGTGTTTCCAATATTAGCAGCCCCCCTGGTTTTAGGACGCGAAAAGCCTCGATCATTAAGGTTTGTAAGGCTGAAAATTGAAGATGCTCTGCAATATGAAATCCGGTGACGACAAGTTGACTATTATTAGGTAATGCTTTCAGTGCTTCTATTGCATCTACTGAGCTCGCTTTTAAGCTTCGTTCACGACAAGCTTCGAGCATGAGATCATCAAGGTCGACACCTTGTACATTAATTCCATATTCATGCATAAGTTCAAGCCATTCACCACGTCCACAGCCCAAATCAATGCCTTGGCAAGTCTCATCGAATTGCTTAAGGGGAAGAATAAAAGGAAGGTAGACCTCCAGTCGCGATTTTATCACTTCTCGTGAACCACGGTAGCGCTCTTCGAAAGCCCGATAGAAGTTGAGATCACTCACGTTGTAACTCCAATGTGGGCGGTAACCAAGCAACACCGGTAAAGCTTGGGCGGTTGATGTTTACCACAGTTAAAAGTAAGGCGCTGTCTTTCCAAACATAGTTGGTAGCAATATGTGTGTCCGAGGCATGCAAGGCAAGGGTGATCGAGTATGATCCTTCGCCCATATTTGCAGGAAAAGTAAACTGATATTGCACACGCTCGCCAGCATCAAATTGTTTTAGAGGCACCCCTAAATGATGGGTATTGGTACCGTAAACAGCTTGTCCTAGACGATCTTTAATGAGATAACCCAGCACAAGCTCTGGAAGACTTTTATTTGTGCGTACAGTGATTTTAAGGGTAATGGTTTCCCCCACATTCACCATTTCAACAGGTTCTCCATCGTTATTTACAATAATGGCGGATTCTATCTCCGCTTCACCTGTGCCTGAAATGGTTTGGACTTTTCCTGTACCCAATATTATTTGCTCTATTTTGGAGTTTTCTTTTTGAGCAATCATCGCATTGTAATAATCCATAACCCCTTCCGGCTCGCCCTCCATGGCAAGCTTGCCTGCATTAAGCAAAATCGCCCGATCACAGATAGACTGAATAGCGCTCTTGTCGTGCGAGACGATCAACAAGGTGGTGCCTTGCTTTCGAAACTCCCGAATCCGATCAAAACTCTTATGCTGAAAATAAACATCACCTACCGATAAGGCTTCATCGACAATCAGCACATCCGGCCGTCTCGCTGTCGCGACGCTAAAGGCTACGCGCATTTGCATGCCGCTGGAATAAACGCGCATCGGCTGATCCATGTAATCGCCGATTTCGGCAAATGCTTCGATTTCGGGCATCAGGCTGGTGATTTCTTCAACGCTCATGCCCAATAGTTGCCCGGCCATGTAGGTATTTTGCCGTCCGGTAAAATCGGGATGAAAACCCATGCCCAGCTCCAGTAGCGCGGCCACTCGCCCAGTGATGCTGACGCTGCCGGTGCTAGGCAGTGTGGTGCCGACAATCATTTTTAGTAAGGTGCTCTTGCCAGCGCCGTTAATACCGATGATGCCTAAGGCTTCGCCAGAATTAACGGTAAAGTTAATATTCTGCAACACCCATTTGAGTTGATGCTGGGGCTTGCTAAATGGTATTAACCATTCCACCAGCCGTGACCAGCGTGTGGGGTATTGTTTGTAAGCTTTGCCTATATTGGAAAGAGTAATAGTTCCCATATTTCGATTATTGTGTTGTTATTGTGGCGTAAGCAAAATCACTGCATGGAAAAGATATCTATAATGACTACATTAACTTGCATCACCTATAGTTCATCAATCATTTCACCGACATGTTTACGAAACAGTCTTAATGCAAGAGTGCAGAGCATGAGTGCGATAAGCGTTATAGGCATAAGATCTTGCCATATCGGCCATTGTTTGTTAACTAAGATATCTTGGCAGGCAACTATAATCCTATACATAGGATTGTAGCTCATTAATGGACGCAGAGCTTCGGGCAAAATATTTATCGAATAAACGATGGGTGTCAGCCAAAACCAAAACTGAATAAAAATATTAAAGAATTGGCCTACGTCACGAAAAAATACATTTAGCACTCCTAAGCTAATGCCTAACCCTATAGAAAATAGCACCAAGATTGCGAATACAGGAAACAGTGCTAGAAAGACTAGCCCAGGGAAATTTCCAGAAACTAACAAAAAAAAGCTAAACAGGCCAAAGATAATGACGAAGTTAAGCAAGGCGTTGGTAATTACAATGACAGGTAAGCATAGTCGTGGAAAGCTTAATTTCTTTAGCAGATTAGCATGTTCGAGAAAGGTATTTTGAGATCGAGAGACAATCTCAGAAAATAAGCCCCACGTTAATATGCCAGCGCAAAGATAAATACTGTAAGCAAAGCTATTATCGACATTGGGTAATTTGGCTCGCATAACTTGTGAAAAGATGACGGTATAAACCATAATCATTGCCAGTGGATTAAGTACTGTCCAAACGGCACCTAATAAAGAGTTTCTATATTTAGATTGAAATTCGCGTTGAACGCTACCGAAGATAAAACCTCTGTAGACCCATAGTGATTTAAAGATATTTTGCATTGGTTGTTTATGTTATTAAAGAAATGAGTGCATATCAGCGCTATAGGCTGCGCTTCGTTCCTCAGACTATCAATCTAAGGCGGGACAGCGTGAATATTATTATTCGATAGGTCGGGTTAGGCTTTAGCCGCAACCATTTTATTAAACACCACAAAGCATTTTAACCACATCATTCATTTTTTTAGTGGCCTGCCATCCTAATAATTGTTTAGCTTTAGTTGGATTGCCTTGGCTCCAAACATTTTCATTAGGTCGCATCAATTGATCGTCATGTACCACATATTGAGTCCAGTCTAAGCCATAACAAGCAAACGCTTGAGCCACAAAGTCCTTAAGTGAATGAGCTTGACCCGTGGCAATAACGAAATCATCGGCAAGCTCTGCTTGAAGCATCAGCCACATAGCCTCTACATATTCTGGTGCCCAGCCCCAATCACGAGAAATGCTTAAATCACCTAGGGTTAATATTTCTGTGGAGCCTTTGGAGATTCGGTAAGCGGCACGCACTACTTTTTGCGTTACAAAGCGTTCGGGACGTAACACGGATTCATGGTTAAATAAAATACCGTTGACTGCAAACATCTTATGAGCTTNGCGATAATTTCTAACTAGCCAATGCGCCGCTGATTTTGCCACTGCATAAGGACTTACCGGATTAAAGGGGCTTTGTTCGTCGGCTGACACACCTTGGGTATCACCAAAACATTCGCTAGAACTGGCATGATAAAACTTGGCCGGCAATTTTAAAAATCTAAGCGCTTCAAGAATATTAAGCGTAGCAATGGTAATGCTCTCGATAGTTTCTGAAGGTTGTTCAAATGACAGGCCTACTGAGGTTTGTCCGGCCAAATGATAAATCTCATCAGGCTGTACTTTTGAGATCACCGTGAGCGTACTTTTAAAATCATGAGGTGCCATCGACAATAGCTTAAGCTGATCGATTATGCCTAGCCGTGCCAGAGAGCTAAAGCTCGAAGCACCAGCATCTCTTGAGGTGCCAAAAACAACATAACCCTTGCTCAGTAGTAGTTGTGCGAGATATGCGCCGTCTTGGCCGCCTATGCCAGTAATGAGAGCTGTTTTTGTCATTTGTATTTTAGTTATCCATTAATTATTTTGGAAGCTTGTCGTTGATAATTATCTACCCTTGTTTTTTGCAGTAGACCTCTTTTCTAAACAAGAATAAACCACTGTTTTATAGGATGTGCTGAACGACAGTGAAGCGCATCCTATAGCAGTATTTTATTTATTTAAAGTTACTTAACTGTGGACGTTGAAGCCTAGCTTGGTAATCAACGCAAAACTTTATAATCTTCATCTCTGGTGTTCTTGCAATTCTCGATATAACTCTAGGTAAGATTTTACCATTTGTTCTGCCGTAAAGAGCTGTCTATAGCGCAATTCAGCACGCTTACCCATCTCTGCAGCTTGTTCTGGATGATCCCACAAATAGGTCATCGCTACCCTTAACGCTAAAGGATCACTAGGTGGGACTACCAAGCCTGTTTCATCGGCAATATTGATATAGGTCGTGCCGGTACCAATTTCGCTGGAAATTAACGGTTTGCCATACATGGCGCCTTCGAGTAAGGAAACACCAAAAGCCTCTGAGCGCAAATGCGAAGGAAAGACCACCGCATAACTTAAGGTTAACAAGGCGACTTTATCTTCATCAGACTGATAACCTAAAAAGTGAATATTACTCAAGCCTAATTGTGCGGTTTGTGCTTTTAATTCGGATTCAATAGGGCCTGCACCCACAATTACGACGGGGTAATCGGTAGTTTGTGCGGCTTCTAGTAAAATATGTAGACCTTTATAGTAGCGAATCAGCCCTACAAACAAAAAGAACTTGGTCCCTACTTTTTCTTTCCAGAAGTCTAATCGTTCAGATTCTACCGCTGGATAGCTAGTTTTATCTAGCCCAATAGGAATCAACCTAACGCTATCTTTAAATTTGGCCAGTACTGTACTAGTCGCCACATAATTAGGCGATGTAGCCACTATGCGGCTCATACTACCCAAAAACTTAGCTTTTAGTGGTCGATAAAGCTTATTTAAATGGACTTGACGAATAATATCAGAATGATAGGTGACGACTGTCGGCTTAGTAACACGGGTTACAAAATGCACCACATCCATAAACGGCCACGGAAAGTGGTAATGAATAATATCGGCTTGCTTTGCCAATTGGTAAAACCGCCAAAAGGCAGAAATAGAAAAGCCTGTTGAAGCAATCTGAAAATCTAAGCGTGCACGATGCGCCAAGTAACCATCAATCTCAATCGTTCTTGGGGCTTTATTGGCTGTCAGTGACAGCACATCAACCTGAACACCTAATTTAACGCAGCCTCTAGCAATTTGGTTGATAACCTGTTCAATACCACCCATGGTATCTGGAAACGAGGTTCTGTAAAAATGCAAGACTCTTAACGGCTTTTGATTCAAGCAAGCACCTCTTTATAAACCGCAGTAGTCTCTTTTGCACAGCGTTGCCAGCTAAATTTTGCAGCTTGCTGCAAACCTTTCTTTATGGCTAGTTCACGCCAACCTTCATCTTGCAGCGCCCGGTTAATCAATTCACTTAAAGTATCAACATCTTGTGGATCACACATTGCGGCCGCTTCTCCTGCCACTTCTGGTAGTGTCGAAGCATTCGAACATACCACCGGAATACCAGAAGCCATGGCTTCAAGCACTGGCAAACCAAAGCCCTCGTATAGGGACGGAAACACAAAAACCTGTGCGCCGGCATAAATTAATGGCAGTTCATCAGCTTCAACAAAGCCTAAATAACGTGCCCAACCCTCTGCCATGGCGGCTTCTATACGTGCATGTAACTGCTCATTGCGCCAACCATGATAACCAATTAATATCAAAGGCCATTGTTGTCTAACCGCTTGCGGTAACAGCGCATAAGCGTCTAATAAGACGTCCAGATTTTTTCGTGGCTCTATAGTGCCTACATATAAACTATAGCCTTGCAGTGTTAAGCCATATTTTGTTAATACTGGGATTAATGCTTCTATATCTCTAGGTCTAAAATCATCTGAACACGCTAAAGGTACGGCACGTATTTTATCTAATGGCCAACTAAAATAAGCTGCTACCTCTTGGCGTGTCGTTTCTGTATCGGTAATCAGCATGTTTGCGCGTTTTAAGGTAGCAGCAATTTCCTTGCGCATATATTTAACACGCTCAGGTGGATGACAATGCGCCCAAGTAAATATTGATAAATCATGAAACGTGCATACCGAAGGCCCAGCAACCGGTGGTAAATAAAAATTAGGTCCGTGATAAACATGGTCAGCATAGTCACGTAAAGCATGTTGCTTTAACAAGGGTGAAACTAAACTATAAAGCCCTCGCGTTACTGGATTTTTAAGAACGGTTTGACGTAATTTATTTGAAGATAGGGTATTAGTCACTGCAGCTTGCAAAGGATCTGGGAGTGACCTAAAGCGATAAGCCGATAAAAATTTTAATTGTTCAATGCCCTCAATTTCATTTAAGTGCTTTGCTAACTCATAGGTATATCGACCGATGCCCGTCAAAGGAAAGCGTACAGGATCAATTGATAAGATTACTTTCATAAGTATTAGTTATATTCTCTTCTCTAAGGATTTTAATGGTTTTTTGTTTCTAACCAGTTATTAACCTCGTGTAAATTCTCTTCACCGATAGAGCCGATGGCGTGCATAAATCGTATTCGGTTTTTAATATAGTTATATTTAGCAATGGCAAAATCTTTTTTAGCTGAAAACTCATCTTGCTGGGCTTTTATTAGATCACTAATGGTTACGACACCTAGTCGGTAACCTTTCTCCATAGCTTCTAATGATTTGCTGGTGGATTCTAGAGCTCTTTGCGAGGCTTTAATACTATGTGTCGCAGCATTGGTACTTAAAAAAGCGTCGCTAGTCTCTTTAATAATAGATCGCACAGTGGCTTCGTTATCATTTTTACTCATTTGCAAACGATAACGGGCTTCACTTACCTGACTGTAAGTGATGCCACCTGAAAATAACGGTACGTTAACATTAACGGCTGCTGTTTGTGTCTGATAAGGAGCTGACTGAGTGCTTTGATAACCGGTATTGCTATTGTAATAATTAAGCTGTAAATCAGCGGTAGGTAAGTATTTTGCTTTTTGCGCTGTCACATTGGTTTCAGCGGCAATAACCGCTTTTTGTTTAGCAGAAACAGCTGGATTTTGACTTTGCGCCATCTCTAGCCATTGCTGTAAATTACCTTGAATTTCTAAATAATCAATCTGCGTCCTGAGTTTACTCAACGATGCAGGCATGCTACCTGTTAGTTCACTAAGGCTGGCAAGCGCGGTAACACGTTTGCTTTCAGCAACAATTTCTGCGGCAGCAAGCTGATCTAGTCGGGCTTCAATGGCATATAGGTCGGTTATTTTTAATAACTGCTTGGCATATTGCTTTTGGATTTGCACTAAATTTTTTTGTGTTGCAAGTTTTTCGGTTTGGGCAAAATACAGTTCGTCTTCGGCTTGTAATTCACTAAAGTAACGATCAACTACATCAAGCATCAACTGATTATGAGCTTCGATGGCTTCAGTTGCATATTGATCTTCGACTTTAGTTGCTTGTCGCCAAGCCCAAAACTTACCAAAGTCCATCAGTGATTGATTCAAGGACAAATAATAGCGGGTACCTGGATAATTAGTGATGACATCATGGGCTGCTGGGTTTGCTTGAGTTACCGTATATCTGTTAGTTGACCAGTTTCCAGTAAGAGAAACTTGCGGCAGCATTTGTCCCAAAGCCTGACCTTTTTGTGCCGCTCCTACGCTGGCTTTATCTTCAGCACTTCTGGATGTAGGGTCAGCCTCTAAAGCTTGCTGATAAATACCTAATAGATCATCTGCTTGCGCGGTAAAAGAGCAAACAAGAGCCAACGTCAATAGTCCGTATTTGAATAGAGTCATAGGAACTTAATCTTCTATAAATGAGCGGGCAAAGAAATTGCTAGCGGGTTGCGCCAAGTATCTAAATAAAGTTCTTTCGCCGGTATTTATCAGTACTTCCGCAGGCATTCCGGGTAGTAATTGTAAGTCACCGAGTTTTTTAAGGCTTTCTGGAGTCGCTTCAACTTTGGCCAGATAATAAGTGTTGCCATTTGCTGCGTCAGTAATTCTGTCAGGCGACAGGCTAATGACTTTGCCTTCCATTTTCGGTGTTTGTGATTGCTTAAAAGAACTAAAACGTATTTCTGCTTGCAAACCGACAGTCACTCTATCTATATCTATAGGCGATACTTGGGCTTCTATGATTAATTCAGCACCTTGTGGCACTATGTCTAAGATAGGATTACCTGGTGCAATTACACCATTTTCAGTATGAGCTGCTAAACCCAATACCATGCCACTGGCTGGCGCATTTATAACGATGCGATTAAGCTTGTCTTGGCTAGCGGCCACCCGTTGCTGAGCATCACTTAATTGAGATTGAGCATCACTGAGTTTGCTGGCAACTTCTTCTTGAAATTGTTTTTGTACTTGTAAAATTTGTAAGCGTGTTTCACTAATTAGCATTTGATTGGTAGCAATTTCAGCTTCCAATTGAGCAATATCACCTATTAACATAGCATGATTACGCTCAAATTCATGCAAGCGTTGATTATCAGCAAAGCCTTCGGCCAACAACTCTTTTAGATCCTTTATTTCATTTGAATAGGAATCGACTAATTGTTTTTTACTGGCTACTTGACCATGTAAGCCCTTTATTTTGCTGGAGGTTTGGCTGATACGTTGATTAAGTATGTCGATTTGAGCTTCATCGAAAATTTTATGAGAATTAAATACGTTAGTCTCAGCTAGTTTGGCTTCAACGGCTCTAGCATTAGTTGGGTCGCTCAGTAATGCGGGAAACTCAATTTTTTTCAGCTGATCTCTTTGTGCGCTTAATCTAGCGACTTGAGCGGATAGCGTGATTTCTTGACTATAGGCTATTTCTAATTGCGCTTTAATTTGCGCATCATCCAGTATCAGTAGCGGTTGGCCTTCTTGAACAATATCCCCGTCTTTAGTGAGGATTTTGGAGACAATGCCGCCATCAAGATGTTGTACAGTTTTTTTATGGGCTTTGACTACCAAAACGCCCGGCGCTAATGCAGAGCTATCCATAGGTGCAAAAACAGCCCAAAGTCCAAAAATACCAAAAGTGGCGAATACGATCAACATACCAATATTGCGAATCGACTTGTCGTTGGTGCTTAAGTTCGTTGCATTATTGTTTTCTGAGGAATTATCTATCATATTGATTAATCAATTTTAGGTTGCGGATGGTTAGGTGCTGCCGTTGCTTGTTGATGCTGTAAATGCGCGATAACTTGATCTCTAAGGCCATAAACAGAAAGTAAGCCATCGTTAAGAACCAAGAGTTTATCAACTTTCGATAACACACTATGACGATGAGTAATGATTATCACCGTGGATTTTTTTTCTTTAAGTTTAATCAAGGCTTTTTCGAGTGCGGCTTCACCGAGTTCATCCAAGTTGGAGTTGGGTTCGTCGAGTACGACCAATACTGGGCTACCATACAGCGCCCTTGCCAAACCAATACGCTGACGTTGTCCGCCAGATAGATTGCCTCCAGTTATACCAATCACTGTATCGTAACCTTCGGATAATTTTAAAATAAGTTCATGTACATCCGCCATTTTAGCGGCTTCTACCACTTTCTCGGGATTAATGTCGCCAAATCTAGCAATATTTTCACCAATAGTGCCTTCAAAGAGTTCAATATCTTGGGGCAGATAACCAATGAATTTCCCTAAGTGCTCACGATCCCAATTAAACACCTCGGCACCATCCAATCGAATTGCACCATTGGCGGTAGGCCAGATACCTAATACCGCTCTTGCTAAAGTTGATTTTCCTGCGCCGCTAGGCCCAATAACGCCAACGATATCGCCTTTTTCAATGATAAAATTAAGGCCTTTAAGTGCAGGCAGTTTGCTGCCTGGAGGCACTACTACAGCATTTTCTAATTGTATGCGACCTTCAGGATCAGGTAATAACATATGTTCTTTATCTGCAGGAATCTGTCTTAATAGGTCGTTAAGGCGATCATATTGGTTTCTAGCGCTAATAAAGCCTTTCCAGGTGCCGATAATCATATCGATAGGCGCGAGGGCTCTACCCATTAAGATAGAGCCAGCAATCATTAAGCCGGGTGAAATTTCACGCTCAATCACCAAATAAGCCCCTAAACCTAAAATCAGTGACTGAGAAGATAGTCTAATGATCTTAGATAGCGCAGTTAATAACCCCGCGCGTGAGCTGGCTATAGCTTGTAATTCTAAAACTTTAAGTGCACCGATCATCCAGCGCTTTCTTATGCTGTGCAGCATACCCATCGATTCGATGACTTCAGCATTGCGCAAGTTTCTGCCTAATGCGGCGCGTGTCTGCATGCCGATATTATTGGCTTCGCTGAGTATTTTAGTTGTGGCATTTTCTGTGATAGCAGCAATGATACACAATAACAGGCCTATAAAAACTGAAAACCAGCCATACCAAGGATGAAATAAAAATAACATACCTAGATAAATGGGCATCCAAGGTGCATCAAAGAAGGCAAATAAACCATTGCCGGTCAAAAATTGTCGTAAGCCGGTTAAATCATCTAGTGGTTGGGTGCTGGCTCTTTGGCCGCCTGAGTAGAGTGATTGTTTGAAGGCTATTTTAAATAAGCGCTGATTAAGTAACAGCTCTAAACGACTACTGACTTTAACCAGTATTTGTGATCGCACCCATTCTAAGGCTGCCATAGTGATAAATAAAATTACCACGATCAGAGTAAGCATGAGTAATGTTGATTTATTCCCGGTAGACACTACGCGATCATAGATCTGTAGCATGTAAATAGAGGGAGTGATCATTAAAAAATTAATGAGCAGACTAAACCCAGCTGCCGATAAAAATGCGCCTTTACACAGTAATAGTGCTTCTTCAAGATCTGATTTAATGGTGTCTCTCATTTGGTCACAATGGCATCAAAAAGTTTTCATTTTAACATAAGCTAAGAATTAATTCATGACAGCCTTAATGGTAACGTAGCCTTGGTTGTTCCCTGCGATGGTGAGAATCCAGTGCAAAAGGCTATGTAAGCTATCGACTTGGCTATCATAGACAATGCGCGATTTAATTTTGACTTAATAATGGGCATAACAGCCCAAGGTACGGCCACAACTAGCCAGTACCTTAGGCCTCACTGCCATTAAGTTAAGCATTTCAAATTTTAAAAGCAATGCTTTTTCAATCGCTTATGGTAATTTAGCAAAACGGTAGCTGATGATTTTTTACGCGGTGGATTTCTGTCTTTCCGTTC
>TBL_comb47_HYPODRAFT_10004270_pt1 | contig 16498 bp, 22 predicted proteins | sample TroBogypolimnion_40_FD_10682 | JGI IMG/M metagenome (IMG submission 10682)
TCTCGTTTCGTCTTCCGACTCAACTCGCGTCTCGCTTCCAACCTGTTCGAATCCCTTTTCGTCTTTTCTACGAATAAATAAAACACCCCAAAAGGGGTGTTTTATTTATTCGCGGAGAGAGTGGGACGAACTTGGAACGATTTTGGGTAAATAAAAAAGGAAGTCTGATATTCAAGACTCCCTAAATTTTTCATTACCGCGCAGATTGCCCTGACTATTAAAACATTGCCTCTCTCCATCCGCTATAACATGATGGCAATTTTTTTGAAATTTATTTTATTTCATCAATTGATGGACCTCCATAACCAGGCCCCCTGTCTATAACAACGCAACTCTTTTTTTTGGCGTTAATATTTTCGCCTGACCTAATCAATGAAATATCAAATTTGATATTTACTAAATCGGCGATTCCGTCACCATTTGTGTCCACATCGGCTCTTAAATCTCTGGCGTCATTAATAATTTTACCATGAGAAATTGATTTGCTTGGATAGACAGAAATAATAGTTCCATTAACTTTAGGAGCTATATAATCGAAAAACTCGCATACTGAGATGAAAACCATAATCACGCATAAGAAGGCTATTACAGTCCCTGCTCCTACAAAATAAGGATTTTTAATTGATAATGCAAAGTTAGACTTTTCCATTTCTTTTAATATTTAGTTAAACATAAGATTAATTGCCGAATTCACCTAAAAGTAGATGGACTTAGCAATTAACCCGGCTTAACTTTATTTTTTAAGGATCTAATATAACAAAAAATTATAACATATCATAATACTTTTGTCAATTAGTGAATAATGTTCATGCTTTGGAACGACCACTATTTATATAAATATTAGCTAAAATATACTACCATTTTACATAATTTTTGATTGCTCTATGCAACAAAAAATAAGCTATTACTAGCTTATTGTTGTTAATGCGGGGGGTGAGGGACTTTGTTCGAACTGGAATTTGTGAAAATGCCAACAATATTAATTAAAATTGAATATTTTATTTCGGTGTTAATTCAAAAAGACCCGCTTATTCAGCGGGTCTAATTTTTACTTTTTTATTCTATTGTAAGGCGGTTGATTAACTGGTTTCAAACTAATATTCAATTCTGATGATTTTTTGCAAATAGCCGCTGGAGTTCTGCCTATTTTTATGCCTATCACTCTAGTTGGCGTATTTTTTTTAATTAAATCTTTCAAAACTTCAATTTGTTGCTTACCCCAGTCTTCTCCTGAATGTTTAGTAGTTAGTGACATATATTTATACGCATTCAAGCAAGTACAGCAAATTATCTGTTTCCTTACCATTTGCGATTGTTTTAACATATTTATTACCGAATCTCGATGTTCGAACCACTAAACTAGCAATAGTGCCGGACGCACCTCTAACGTAGGCCTGTCCACCTTTTTCAAGAAAGCTAATCATTTCCACTAAAGTTGATTTACCAGTTTGATTATTACTTTCATCTATCCATCCAAGACGCATAATAGCTTCATGTGGATCATAATGATTTCCTCCATCTTTATTAATGCAGGTTATTCTTATCGACATATTAAATTAAGTTAGTTAATTAAATTTGCCAAACCTCATAGAACCTGATATTATATTTATGATGAGTAAATAAATTATTTCAGGGCAAGACGCATCGATTTGACGATTATGCGTCTTTTTTAAATGATTAATTTTAGTTGCATATATTTTTTTACTTATAGGTAATTACAGTTTAACCTATCTGGTAAATTAATTCAAGCCTTATTTATCAACTTTTTATGCACAGATTATACACAACGCTTGACTTTAATTATACTGTAAGATAATATTAAATATATGGATAATCAAACAAAAAAAACAATTGGTGAAAATATAAAGGCTTTACGCGAAAAATTAGGTTTTTCGCAGGAGGCACTCGCTCAAAAAGTCGGCAAGCAGACTGCAACTTACATAGCTTTTATAGAAAAAGGAGAAAGAAATATTACCACTGTTGATTTAATGTCGATTGCTCGGCAACTTGGCACATCTGTTGCTAATTTGATAGGTGAGAATAAGACAAAAAAACCCACTTTTATAGAAGCTTTGCGCTCTAGCAGCGATTTATCAAAAACCGATCGAGACAAAATTGAAGATTATTTTAATTATATAAAAAAAATCGACAAAAAATGACAGGTAATGATAATTACGAAAGTGTTTCCGATGAAATTTTAAAACCCAAACTAAAAATTGCTAAATTAAAAGCATTTGAAACATGGGAAAGCTTTTGTGACAAAAAAATACCAGTAATGCTGAATGATATAGTCCATAAATTAGGCATACCAACAACGGGAATGGATTTATCTGTGGATGGTTACACTCGAGCAAATAGTGACGGCTCTATTTATATTTTGTTTAATAAAAATACTTCAATAACAAGGCAAAGATTTACTGTGGCTCATGAAATCGGACATATCGTACTCGAGCATACTTCAATATTTGGTGATTGTAATCAATATTCGAAAGCTTCTCAAGAGAAAGAAGCTGACGCTTTTGCAGGAGAATTACTCGTTCCTTTATCAGATTTGAAATTATTTTTAAAAACTCCAAAATCAATTCAAGAGATAGTTGATAGATATATCATTAGCAAAGAAGTCGCCTTTATCGCGATTCAAGGAAATAATCTCTTGAAAATGGTTAGATAATTGCTTTTATTTTATATCAAAATAATTAGTATGATAAATGTATTAGATAGACAACTTATAGATATAAATGATTTGGCAAAATTACTTAATATCTCAAAAACAACAGCATACCGTTTTATAGGCAATCGAAAAATACCTTTCTATAAAATTGGCCATTCAGTTCGTTTTAGTCTTAATGACGTTGAAAAATACTTGGAAAAGATACGAGTAGAACAAATATCTAACAAATAATAGCAATTATTTTTTATTGTCGAGTCACACTTTGGCCAATTATTTGGCTAGGGCAATACAGGCGGCAGTAAAAAATTTTTAGCAAAACACTCTCTAGGTCGAGGAGAGTGTTTTTAATTATTTTTTTCAAAGTCTACTAATACTTTTAAATACTTAGCTTGCAGATCATTGCTTATCTGCGGGTGTTTAAGTAATGCTATTTGTCCATCGTTCTTAATAATCGTGTTAATCTCATCAAAATAAAAACCATTCAACGTTGCAATAAAAAGATAAGAGGGGTTCCAAGATTGATTCATCTTTTTAGCGTATCCTAAAATATACTCAGAATTCAGGACACGTAGATACTTAACTTCGATAAGTTTAACCTCTTTTGTTATTTGATTAATGACAGCAAAATCAGGAGCTGTCCTTAATGTCTCAATGGTGATATTACTTTCATCCCAACCTTGCTGGACTAATTCAGGTATTATTTTCTCATACCCAAACTCTAAAACCGTAAACTCTTTTGTTTCCCTAAGCATTTGAGCGAAAATTGTTTCGGCTATTTTACCTTTAACCAAGTTTCTAGCAAATAATACGTTGTCCATTTTGTTTAAAATTTTTTAGTCTGCGACATCATAAATAAAGCCTAAGACAAAAAATGTTATTCTAATTAAATAAACTCTGTTGTTGCCTTGTATCCTCTGGCATTTTTTTTATTATACTTGGGGTTTGCTCTTTTTTTCTCCAAGCACTATTTACTCCCTTTTTTTCGGGAACCATTTCTATATAACCTTTTCCCTTTAGATGGTAAAAACATCCTTTAACTTTATTTTCTGATTTAATGCCGGTTATATTTCTGGCAATCTCATTAGTAATCTCTACATGATTATCCAGATACTGTTTTATTTGGTCTTCCGGCGACGCCAACGGTTCATGAGGAAGTATTACAATAACATTATTTTTGTTATTTATAATTTTAGGTTCTTTAAGTCTCACCTCTTTCATTTTTTGAAATGCAGTATTGAGGCCTTCCCCAATATCATGATTTGGTCTATCGGGGTATTTATTTAACAACCTAACTATTTTCGCATTCCTAGAAAAACGCTCATCTAAAATATTTTTTGGGGTAATGTGCGCCGGCAATGGTCCTGGACTATGGACTTCTATTCTATTGTTAAAAATCATAACTGAAACATCATCGGATATATTGTAATCCCTGTGTATGAGTGCATTAACTAATATCTCGCTTATAGCTTCCGGCGGGTATTTTGCTTTTTCAAGCCCAGTAGGCCCCATAATTGCTACGGAATTAACCACACGTTGAATTTCCTTGATTCCGTCAATTATTTGTTTATAGATAGGACCCTCTATTGTTTTCTGCTCTTTTAGATTTTCTCTTTCTGGAATATCTTCCGCCGTATCATATCTAGTAATCTTAAGTGCACATTTTTTTGGTAGAGTTGCTGAAGGATTTTCATCATACAAAAGTACTCCCGCATATATCGGGCAACAATCTTCATTATGACAAACTATGAGGTTTTGCTTTCGTAAAAATTCTTTTTCATTAGTCTTAGGTAGATAGTAATCCAAAAAATTTTTTAATTCCTCCGATTTTATTAATCTATCAAGATCATAATCAGCGACTTTTTGATTTTCATAACTTCTTGCTCCTTTTGATAATTGTAAATTCGTTATTGTGTCTCCAGTAATAAGTAAGCATTGCGCACCAGCTCTAATATAAGAATTGCCGCTTGCCGTATAATGAACATCAGCACTTTTTTCAATGGTAACCTTTAATGTTTTGCCTAATTTTTCATTTTTATCAATCTCCAAAAATTCGAAAGTCACCCCTTCTAAATTTGGTTTTATGTTTTTTAAAATGTCAGTAATAGTTTCATTGGCATCCTCTTGTACCCTGAAGCCATTCCACCTTTCAAATTTTCCTCCTGGTAAATTTTTACCTTCTCTATCGTAAATACCTATTAATAACTCTCCTCCATCGGCATTCGCGAAAGCTACACATTTTTTTTGGATAGTTTCTCCTTTGTAATCTTTTTGAACAAAATCAAAAAAATGGTCCTCTTCTTCGTTGAGAAACAGAATTGCTTCATCTTCTGATATTTTTTTTGTTTCAAACATAAAAAGATTATTTTATCGCGTTCTATTCAATTTTATCTGATTTAGATAAATTACATTTAGCACAGAGAAGTCTAATATTTTTGTCCGTCAGACTTGTGCCACCTTTTGAAAAAGGTAAATCGTGGTCAAAATGTAAATTTCTATCTGAACCACAAATAACACATTTGCCACCATCTCTGCGCCAAACCTCCTTCTTAACATCAGAAGGAATTAATCTTGTGTGTTTTATGTCTATTATTTCATTAACATTAATACCCTGATTTTCCGACAACTTAAGAATAAAAACAAAAATATTTCTCGTTTTATCATTCTCAATTTTATAATCAACTAAATCAAAAAGACCTTTCAGCGACCAAACCCCTGGCAAAATCTTTTCATAAACCTTAACTATTTCGTATTTGCTTAAACCTTTTTTAAATTTTTCCACTGATTCAATAAACCTTCCATTTTGAGTCAAGGTTCCTTTAATTGATTTAGCGGGCTGATTTATTTTTTTGGGGTCATCGATAAATTTAGTTCTCGGTTCATCATGACCTTCATATTCAATTGTTATATCATCAAACAAAATTTTATCGTTGTAAGGAGCGTTTGGTCTTCTTGACATTAATATAACGGAATATGATGGGTTTAATCTAAAATTCATCCCTCTTTGCAGGGTTTGCGTGTTTTCTTGTTCACACATTTCTCGATATGAAAAAATTTGATCAATCATATTAAATAATTTCAGTTGCTTTTCCGTAAAGCATCGGCAAACAATTTTGTTTCATTCTAAATTTAGTTCCGTGATTATGACCCGTCCTGGCATCGAAATCTACTAAAACTTTACCTTCCTCAATTGCTTTTAAAAAACCTTCAAAATTAAATTTTTGAAGCATTGTAACTTTAGTATATTTATAGAATTCTTTTTTTAACTCAGTTTTTACTTCAGCTTGCACATAGAAACAATTTAAAAGTTTAGTGCCTGCTTTGTGTTCTAAATCATCAAATCCCCAATACGGTTGAGGGTCTAATTCGCCAAGACCAATTTTATTTTCAACTGACTTCAACCAGTCTGCATGTCTGGGATCTACAAACGAAGCGTCAAAAGATATTAAAATTTTTCTTTCTTCTCTATCTATCTTAACCATAAATCCTCTGTCGCTTCTTGATAGTCCATGAATTGTTTGTCTAAAACTCATTTCGTTTTCAGAATATTTATTTCCAGCCTCACCATGTGCCCATCCATATTTTGGTAATAATATTTTAGGTACAAAACCGATTGCCCTTGGAGAGGGTTCGATGTGAAACAATGTAATCAGTGAAGACGAATTTATTCTTTGTGCTTTTAATTCCCACTCAGCAGCATTTGGAATGGGTAAATTGTTTTCCTTAATTCCTAACAAATCTTCAAGTGTATTGCCAATTCCACCACTATTTCCTGCACGGCCATTAGGAATCCACCCTGTTTCTGAGATTTCTTTTAATTTAGAAATAAGGGCTGGTTTTGTGTAAATAATTGTTTGAATTTCCATAGCGCAAATTTAAAATAATTTAGCTTGATTTTTATGTTGTTTTATTCTTTTTTTTGCCATTTCGCAATAATCAGGTGATAAATCTACCCCCACAAAATTTCTATTATTTTTAATAGCTGAAATTGCTGTTGTTCCAGAACCCATAAATGGATCAAAAATTATTTTTGCCTCTGTTGATGATATTATTCTGTCGATTAAATCCACAGGAAAAGCGGCAGGATGTGCATTCTTCATATCCTGGGTAAACTCCCAGACATCACCGCAGGCATTGGCTTTTGGTAATAACTTAAATTTCGGCTTGGCTATTAAATAAATAACTTCGTATGTTGGCAAAAAATAACCGGCGTTAAAATTAAATCCGCCTTTTCTTCTCCAAATAATTATTTGTCTCACAGGAAACTCGCTAACAATGTCATGCCTGTCTTGCAAAATACCCCCTTGAACACGCCATTTATGATTATAAAAAATAGCGCCATTATCAGGTATTATTCTAAACATTTCTCTTAAACAATTTTTCTGCCACTCAACATACTTATCATGCGGCATACAGTCATCGTTATGCGAATAACCATTCTTTAGTGCAGCATTCTGCCATTTACCACCCCTACCATCCTTCATGCCATTTCCGGTTGAATTTTTTAGATTATACGGCGGTGAAGTCACGATCAAATCAATAGAACCATCAGGAATTTGCTTCATGACATCTATACAATCTCCTACTAATATTTTATCTATAAAGTCTTTGGGTAATTTCATACAAAAAATCTTATTAATGTTTATAATATACACTTTAAAGTTGCAAAAATCAATCGAATTTTGTTACACTTCTTTTTTCTTGCCTTTCGGTTTTGTTTCGGTTATACTGTCAATATAGCAAATAGACAAAATGCTGTCTATATCCTCAAATTTCCCTTTTGCGTCCTCTTCTTTTAAAAATCTTTAGATTTTATTCATAATTTCTTGAACAAAAAATCATATTCCCTTTATCAAAAATTCATACCGTAAATGTTAAAATTAAACAAACAAAAACTAACTATATTTATATGAATTTAACATCGAACAAAATCAAGAAGACGCTGACAAAATTGACCGAGACTTTCCGCCTCGAGAAAAACATCTTCCAAAAGTTCGTGATTATTCATAAATATATAGACTATCTCAATAAAACCCCACTTACCAAGGAAGTTTTGCAGAAAATATTTGAAGATACGGCAACAACGATGAACGAGATTTATGAAAATCTGCCGAAAAAGGCCATAAGAAACAAGGTGCGAGGTAAGAAATTTTGGATGTATTACTCCGACCTGGAAATGATTCACGACACTATGGGCGATTTTAAAGACTGTAAAACGATGGAACGAACTGAATTCGATAAGCTTTGTTTGGATTTTTCCGAGCCCTACTCCGAAGAGATTTTGGAGCTGTCTTTTAAGGTGGTCAACAGCCATGTTTTTAACTGGCTCGATCGCAAATCTTTTTTCACCGCCAAAGCTCGAGACGGAAAAACTTGGTTCGACAGTAAAAGAAGCGTTTTATATATCGATGAATTTAAAATAAAAATATCAGAGCAAAGCAAAGAGACAAATGCCCATAAAATTTTAAAACATATTTTCAGCGACAACCGAGACAATATTAATGATAATTTTTTCTTTTCAGAAATGGCCGAGGATGTTTTTGAAGATTTGGAATACAAGGCTGACAGAAATTCTTGGCAAAGATACTATGACACTTGCAAAAGAATAAACGAAAAGATAAAAATTAAAACTAAAAATGTTGTAAATAAATTTTTAATCTTCAATTCCGGGCAAAAAGGATATTTGCGAGTCAACTCAAAATACCTATGATTTACTGACAAAAATCAAAATAATTAGACAAAACGTTTAGCTAAACTTTGTCCAAACCGACTTTACTACAATAGCCTCATAACGATTATGAGGCTTTTTTATTTAGTCCAAATCGCTATCGCCCAAAAAAGGTCGAGGCGAAAATAATTAAAAACAATATTAACTAAACGACTATGTTTTACATCAAAGGAATTATAAAAGATGACCGTGTTGAGAATTTTATCCGCAAAGACGGAACTCCCGGTCAAAAACGTTTGCTCTACATCGAACCACAAAACAGTATTTATCCGGTTGCGGTGACCGTCCCCTTATACAAGGCTTACGGCCCAGTCGGCGACAAAATCGAAATTGAAGTTAAAGCCTACCCTTTTTCATTCGTAAACAGACAAAGACAAAAAGCCTTTCTGTCCATTTACGTCCCCGAAGAAGAGGAAGACAAAAAATAACTAACCCTTTATGCCTTTCAACGAAATCATTTTAAATTATCAGGTTTTAGATTCATTCAACAACATTGTAAATCTTCAAGCCACATTCATATTGCCTTTAGCCGGACTATTTTTGTTCGTTAAAGTCGCTCTCGGTCTGTGGGTTATGATTTCAGTCGCAAAACTATGGAAATAGACGGCGTACAATTTGTGCAAATTTATCTGCCTTTTATTATTTTGATTTTAATTATTTGGGGCTTAAAGACTATTAAAAATATCTTTAAATAATATGACGGAATTTGAAGCAGTTACTAATTTGTTTACTTGGTGTTTATACGCCGGACTTATGGGTTTGCTTTTGGTTCCGTTTTTTATTAATCGGAAGTGATTCCAACTAGAAAGGGGGTGATAAACAATATGATGAAATTAATGAAAAAAATCGGTGCGTTTGCGTTAATGGTTGCTGGTGTAGTTGGTTTAACAACTCAACACGCTAGTGCCGCCGCAGACCCTCAACTTGCCGCTTCTTTGGCAAGTACTACTGATTTATTGAAGGATAATGCTTTTGCATTTATTCCTTACATCCTGGGTATCTTCGGTGCCGTTATCGTTCTTACTCTTATTATTAAGGGTGTGATGTGGGGTATCAAAAAAATCAAGGGTACGATTAAATAGTTTCTGCCCTCCCGGTCTTTATAGATCGGGAGGGTAAAACTTTCTCAGTTTATGTTTACTTATATTTTATTAATGGTTGTAATCCTTATTCTTTGCCACTTAGATTATCAATTTTATAAAACCTATACCGAGCCTCGCTTGTATCACGATAAGTTAAAAATGGATGAGCTCTATAAAAACTGGCAAGAAATAACAAAACAAAAAAATGAAAATTAACTTAAATAAAATATGCTTTACTTTATCATTGGCTTTATTGTTGGCCACTTTCTTTTTAGGCGAAAATGCAAAGGCTAGTACGGTTCAGCAATGGGAATTAAATAATGGTACGACTCCTGGAGGCAGTCTCACTATAACCACTCAAGAAAATGGAGCGATTGTTTGCTTCTTTAATTCTAATGGCGTTGGTTTTTCTCCTTTTCCGTATTTAGACAACGAGGAAAATAATTTTACCAAAATTGATGATGACGGACACATGGCTCCAACTGGTATGGGCTATGATTCCTACGTTCAATCCTGGGGTGTTTATATAAAAACTAATGTTACCGCTGGTGCTCACACTATAATAATTAATCCGATTTATTACGGATCAATGTATCGTATGAGATTTAATTGTTTTTTAGATAATGAGATAACCACTTTTGCTACTTCAACACCAGAAATAACTGTTAATAAAGACAATTCACCGACTGCTTTTTTAGCCAATTATTTTTTAGAAAACACTAACGGTAAAATGGTTTATTCTTGGATTCGTTCTCAAAATGGTAATTGGACCGGCACCACTCCTCATTTATCTACTCTACCTTATTATGGTAATCAGTACATAAATTACACGGGTATGCGTCAGGATGAACAATTTTGGCAAGAAACAAAAACATACTCTTATAAATCCGATACTAATTCTTTAAGTCAAGAATTAACTTATCCTAATCCGGGCTCTGCCTATTGGGATTACGCAGTATTAAAGAATTATGTTTTTAATACTCAGGCTCCACTGCCACCTTGCCAGTCTTACAATTATTCTTCTTGGGGTACTTGTGGCGAAAACAGTCGACAATACAGAACTATTTTAAGTTCTAACCCGACCGCTTGCAATTATACCGACACGCAAAGTGCCGCTCCTGTTTTAGGACAAGATTGCGTTTACACCGCACCAGTTTATCCCGACGTCTCTTTACCATTTACTATTATTTCCCCGTTTACCTTTTCTTTTAATTCCACGGCTAAGGTCGATTACACTTACGATAAAAATGCTTTTACCCCATACGATTATATCGAAATCAGACGCTTATCTTCTAATTGGGCAACCTCAACTTTCATTTCAACTTCATCGCCCGTGGCTAATGATTTTTTATCTGACGGTCATTCGTTCTTTCCTTTAACAGGCGACCCAGAAATTCGTGGTCGTTACAATTATGAAGTGACAGGCTATTTTGCTCCTTACTATTTACCAGGCGTCGGTGATGTTCCGGCCACCTCTTCAATTCCTGTGGTGTTTTCTGTTTACTGGCAAGAAACTGAAGTACCAACCGCTCAAGATATTATTGATTACGAGCACACATTATCAACGGAATTTTCTCACGGTGTTTTATACGAAACCTCTTGCACTAATGAAGAATGGGCGACTCCCGACCCTCAAGTTAATTTCGGTTTTGGCGTTTGGACTTTTCCTGCTTTGAATATGACCAAGCTTCATTGTCTTACCGAACTCGCCGCTTTGGAACTCGGCTCTTCAGTAATTGATAAGATGACTGGCTATTTTTCCAAAATATCCAATATGTTAAAAAATGTTTTTCCCTTTAACATTTACACCAACTTAAATGAGTCCTGGAAGGATTCTAAAAATACTGAAGTCTTGCCAGAATTATCTTTTCTCTCGCCTGTCGATGGTAATTTAAGCGTTCAAGTACCTAATGGCACAGTCGGGTCTTCCACTTCCTTTATTTTATGGGGTTCGGGAATTTTTACTTCACCAACAACTTTAGGAGCAGACAACGCCAGTAAGGCGAGTCAATTATTTGGGGCGATACGTACAATTATCAAATGGGCTCTTTGGGGTTTATTCGGTTTTTGGGTCGTGCGTAACGGTCAAGCTTTTGTTAAAAAAATGACAGGTGGCGAATAAATAAAATTATATGAATAGTGCAATTCAATTTTTCAAAGTTATCTTAATTTCTGTTTTCTTAGGTGGTTTACTTTATGCCATCGGACAAGCAGTTAATAAGCTTATACCCTGGGAATACATTACGATATTTTTCGGAATGATAAGACAGTGGTCGAGCTTAATTGATTTTATTTTTCCTACCGATACGCTCTGGCAAATTGTAGGACTGATATTTTCTATCTATCCGTTTATTTGGTCGATTATGGCAATTAAGATTTTAATTAACAACTCTGGTTTAAGAGAATAAATATATGTCACTCGACGGCTCAAAATTTAAATTAATAACAGGACTTCCTGGCAGTGGTAAATCACTCTTGATGGCCACTTTCGTTTATCCCTATTTAATCGCTGGTTATCAAGTCTATTCTAATATTTGGCTTAACTGGAAACGAAGCGACGGGGTTGGTGAATGGGACACGGAAAAAAATAATCTTCATTACTACCAAGAAATGGAAGATATTACCGATGTTAGAAATTGTATCGTCTTATGTGACGAAATCGCCGAGCCGCTTGATCCTAGAAATTGGGAAAATGAAGGTTCAGGCGTGAGACGATTTTTTCAGCAACACCGCCATCATCATATTGATATTTTTGGTACCACTCAAAATATAACGCTGGTAGCCAAAAGTGCTCGTATCGTAGTTGATGAATGGACTGATTGTTTTAGAATTTTAAAGTTTGTTCCTGGCGTAATTATTTTGCGTGAACGCTCAATTGACCGTGGTCAAATGCTTAAAGAAGAACCAGAACCGCAAGACAATGGCTTCTTCTCCTGGTTATCAGAAATACGAGGTTTTCTTAAATCAAAATTAATTTATAAAAAGTGGAGTGAATATAAAGAAGAGCTCGACCATAAGTTTTGCGAGAAGTGTCACGAACGCCAAGATTATCAATTAGATAAATGTCCTAAGTGTAACCACAACTTAGTGATTAAAGCTTCTGGAATTTATGACAGTTGTTATGACATAAAACTTAGACCTAAAAAACACTATTGGAAGCCAGTGAGTATTTGTGACGATTGCGGTCACGAAGAACGAGGCGGCTATAAAGGCAGAATTACCGAAGAAGAATTTTTAAAGCAGCAATCTTTAACAATTCGTAAATAGTCTATACAAAAAAAGGAGTCAACCCCGAAGGGTCAACTCCTTAGCTTGTTTAAGCTTGAGGCTCAACTTGCTTGTCAAAGAAAAGATAAATAGTTTTAAGTCTCTTTTCTATGACTGTGCCAGTTTTCTTGTCTTTCTTCTCAACAACAATGAAAGACCGAATCGCTTTTTCATCCTTACGGACGACACAACCGTTTTTAAGCCACCCCTTGAAGGTTAAGCAATTCTCATACGGATTATAACGCTTAGCCTCATCCTCACCCCAGCGTTTAGCGATTTCCCGACGGACTAGAGTTGAAGTGTTCTCTGAACCTGTCCAATTTGATTTGACTGATATAGTCATAAAATTAAAATGTGACGACTGATTTATAAATAGCCTGATAACGTCGCCTTAGATTATCTATCGGCCACGAAATGAGACAACGGCTGATTGCTTGCGACGGTCAAGGTGGAGACTTGTACGACCTTGATGGGCGATAAGCTGACGTTATAATGAGAGACCACAGATAGACAATTTTCCCCGATTTCTGAATTTGTTCGACCGGCCAATGTTTGGGTTTTTTCTTTTTTCGGCGGATCACGGCAGGGAGCCGAAAAAAGAAAACGAGACGGCCGGTAAATGAGATTTTAGACACGCCTGTTCCCTATATATTAATTAACTTGACCATACGCACACAGCGGCAGAAAAATTAACTTTATCAATATGATATTTAAAAACATCAAACAAGAATTCGAATATATTCTTTGGCTTAGAGAAAGAATAAATAAATTAAATTTCGGCATAACTCGCAGAGTGAGAACCGACAGCACAAAAGATTTTGCTCTGTTGGCTCGCAAACTTAAATCTTATCGACGGGAATTTCAGTTGGTTTTAAACGAACTTTATTCCCTCCTCAAACAAGATGGCTTACCGACAAAAACTGATTATATGCGGCAAGAAAGCGGAACTGTATCAATACGAAGTTCCTATTGCGACTGGCAAAAGGAAAAAAGCGAGACAGACAATCAGAAGACGAACAAAAGAAGAAGTAATGGCCGAGGTAAAACGCAACGAAAACTCTGCCTTTGAAATGGAAGTAATGCGAGACTTTTCTTTGCGACGCACCCGAGCCAGAATTACTCGGCTAATCGATTCCAACTCTGATTTAAAAGTATTTATGACTTTAACTTTTAAAGAAAACATTAAGGAATTAAAAGAAGCTAACGTGTTTTTTAAAAAATTTATTCTAAGACTGAAATATTTATATAAAGGCTTAAAATATTTAGCCGTGCCGGAATTTCAAAAACGGGGAGCGGTTCATTATCACGTTCTTATTAACTTCGAAATGTCTCACGATAAAATGCAAGAAATATGGGGACAAGGTTTTGTGATGATTAACCGAGTTAAACACGTTAATAATTTAGGAATGTATATTTCCAAATACGTCGGTAAAGATTTGTTCGATATTCGTTATTTTGGAATGCGGAAGATCCTGTCATCAAAGAATCTGGAGCAACCCATTATAATCACCGTCTTTCAAGAAGTAAAAGAATTTATGCTAACGGCCATCGGTAACATCAAACCGGTTTTCGAAAAACTTTATCGCTCCGACTGGTTGGGCCAAATTCATTATCGGATGTATACGCCTTAAAAACGCCTTTGATAAAACATAGCGACCGCTATGTATGAAAATAAGAGACGAACACGTTGAGAAATTTAAAAAGCTTTATGAAAAAACATTTAAAGTAAAAATTACTCAACAAGAAGCCTTTGAACAATGTTTTAAATTGGTCGATTTAGTCGCTGAGACTTACCGGCCCAGTACCTTGAAAAATCAAAACAATATGGTATTATGTAAATGAAACCTAACTAAATTATCACTGCCTAAAGCTTTTTTTATACTCTTCCCCAAAAAGGGACAGTTCTGCTGACGAGTATTGCTTTTGGCAATATTTAGTTAGGTTTCCAGGACTGCCCCTTTTTGTTATGTCAAAAACTAAAACTACAATTTTAGAAAGCAAAACCCTGCTAAATATGGCCGAGGCTTTAAATAAGATTCGGATAGATTTTGAAGTGCTCGACGAACGCTTGAGACGAGAAGATAAAATTAAAGTGCTAAAAGAAATAAGGGACGATTTAACGGATATATTTTGGAATTATAAACTGGTTAAGAAAAACAAATATGACAAACTCAAACGATAAAATTAAATATTTCGTCTACGTGCGAAAATCTACCGAAGGCGACGAACGCCAGGCCTTATCGATTGATAGTCAAAAAGATAAAATCTTGGAATTCTTTTCCGGTTTGGATGTGGTCGAAGTCTTGGAAGAAAAACATTCCGCTTTTACGCCATACGAACGGCCAATCTTTGAAGATATGATTAAGCGTATCCGCAAAGGTGAAGCTCAAGGCGTAATTGCCTGGCACCCGGATAGATTATGCCGGAACGAAATTGATGCCTCGACTTTAAGTTATATGGTGCGTACCGGAATCATTCAAGATTTAAAATTTGTCTCTTACAATTTCGATAATTCCCCCGAAGGAATAATGATGTTGCAATTGGCTATGAGCCAATCGCAATACTTTTCTTCTAAACTGGGAAAGGATGTTAAACGTGGTTTAGAAAAGAAATTTTCGCTTGGTTGGTTACCTAATAAAGCGATGGAAGGCTACTATAATAAAAGAAATGACGACACTGGCATCAGCACTATTGTGGAGGACAAAGAACGCTTTATTTTGCTCCGTAAAGCCTTTGATTTGATGTTAACGGGAATTTACACCGTCCCCGAAATACTCACCGTTTTAAACGAAGAATGGGGCTATAAAACCCGAAGGCTTAAGAGTTTTGGCGGTAAAGAATTATCCCGAACTTCTCTATATCGAGTCTTTACTAATCCTTTTTATGCTGGAATTATCAGTTATGCGGGCAAAGAAGGTTTAGGCAAACATTTAGCAATGATAAGCCTGGAAGAATTTGATAAGATACAGGCTATTTTAGGACGTGACGGCAAGCCAAGACAACAAAAAGATTTTGCTTTTACCGGTTTAATCCACTGTAAAAAATGCGACTGTATGATAACGGCCGATTTAAAATATAAAAAGATAAAAACGACCGGCGAAGTCCACGACTACACTTATTATCGTTGCACTAGAAAGAAGCGGGATCATGTTTGCACAGAACCCGCTTTAAGAAAAGAAGAGTTGGAAAAACAGATAATTGAGAAGATGGAAGAATATGAGCTTAATCCCCTATTTTTTGATTTAGCCCTAGAAATTATTGAAGAGCTTAGAGGCGAAGAAAAAGAAAAGATAAGTGTCGCCCGGAAAACCGCCGGCAAAACCAGAGAAGAATTAGCAAACGAAATAAAGGGACTGACTAAAATGAAATGCAAAGACTTATTAAGCGATGAAGAGTTTATCAGTACCAAGAATGAATTAAGTCGCCAAATGTCTCGCTTGGGCGTTAGCGAAAACATTAAAGAAGCAAAGGTCTTAGAGATAACCCAACAAACCTTTGAACTAGCTTGTCACGGAATTGAAAGATTTAAAAATGGGGACAATAAAACTAAAAGAAAAATACTTTGTGATTTAGGCTCGAACTGGACTTTGGAACAGAAAAAACTTGAAATATCAGCCTATAAATGGCTCTTACCTATCAAGAAAAACCATATATCGCTAAACACCAAAATAGCTCGGCTCGAACTGGCGAAAACCCCTATAAAAAAAGGACGAAACGAACTTTTAGACTCACTTCGTCCCGTACTGCGGAGAG
>TBL_comb47_HYPODRAFT_10004271_pt1 | contig 16494 bp, 15 predicted proteins | sample TroBogypolimnion_40_FD_10682 | JGI IMG/M metagenome (IMG submission 10682)
CGCAACCCTGGTTTGTCTCTTCCTTTGATTGCTCTTCAATACCACGAAGTGAAAATCAACCTTGATATCCGCCCCATTGGTGAATGCTTGTGGGCCGTCAAGACCCTCACCAACAAATACGGTTCCGGCACCGTGTCTGCCACCGTTCCTTACCAACAATCCTTGGTGGCTGCCTCCCTTTACGTTGACTATGTGTTCTTGGACACAGACGAACGTCGTAAGATGGCACAAAATCCCCACGAATACCTCATTGAACAGGTCCAATTCACGGGTGATGAATCGGTGGGTTCATCTTCCAACAAGATCAAGTTGAATTTCAACCACCCTTGCAAAGAACTCATCTGGGTTGTCCAACCCGATGCCAACGTGGATTACTGCGCCTCTTTGGATAACACCCAAGTTCTTTTCAAGACTTTGGGTGCCCAACCCTTTAACTACACCGACGCCATTGATGCTCTTCCTAATGCCATCCATGCCTTTGGTGGTCCCGCTGAAACTGCCTCTGGTAACTTCATTGTTTCCTCAGGTGTCTTTGAAATGGCCGGTGCCATGGATGGTACCGCCACTGCTACCACACTTCCTACTACCGGTGCTCCCAATTGGTCTACCTCTGCTGCTACTGATATTCCCTTCAATGCTGCCACAAGTGGTATGGCCGACCAAGGTTCTTACGTCTCCGACGCCGGCACCTTTGTTCTTGCCGAAACCGCCCTTGACATGCATTGTTGGGGTGAAAACCCAGTGGTTACTGCCAAACTTCAACTCAATGGCCAAGATCGTTTCTCTGAACGTGAAGGCTCCTACTTTGATGTGGTACAACCCTTCCAACACCACACCCGCGCCCCCGATACCGGTATCAATGTGTACTCCTTTGCCCTCCGCCCCGAAGAACATCAACCATCAGGCAGTTGCAATTTCTCTCGTATTGATAACGCTGTACTCCAATTGGTGCTCTCATCCGGCACCGTTGCTGGTACCGCCACTGCCAAGGTTCGTGTTTACGCAGTAAATTATAACGTCTTGCGCGTTATGTCAGGAATGGCGGGAGTCGCATATTCCAATTAAAAAGCGTAATGTGTGGAAAAGTTCATTTAGCAAAATAATTATTTATATGTTTTTTTGAAAAATTGAAAATATTATATTATATGTAATATATAATATATCATTATTATGGAGCCTCATCATTATCATAGTATTATTTCTGCACAGTATCAAGTAGTTGAATATATTAAAGGGCATTATGTAAAAACCAAAGATTCCATTGTAGAAAAAAACCCAATATGGGTAGTGAATCATAACGAAAAGGAATTGTTACTCTTATTTATTGAACCAAACATTTTATGTAAATTATGCAGTGAATCTTATCAGAAAATACTTGATTTTGAAAAAAAACATAAAAATGGAGCCAAGTTTTCGTGGACAAAAAAAGATAAACATAATGAACATGTAAAATATATACGTGCAAATTTCAATAATACCGCAATTTATATTCATCAAGTCATAATGAATTGGTATGGTCATGGAAGTGGAACTGTAGAATTATCTGTAGACCATATAGATAGAGACCCATTAAATAATATATTAGTAAATTTACGAATTGCTACATGCAAAGAACAGCATGACAATGCCAAAGGAATTGTACCAAACACAAAAAAAGAACGAAGAAGTGATGCAAAAGAATTACCAAATGCTATTACGCAAGAAGAATTGCCAAAATATATTACATATAATATAAATAAATACGGAAAAAATAATGAATTTACCCGTGAGTTTTTTAGAATTGAAGGACATCCATTGTTAATTTCCAGTCAATCAATATGGAGTAGTACTACCAAAAAATCTATAACAATACAAGAAAAATTACAACAAGCTAAGGATGCGTTAGAATATTTGAATTCTCATTATACATTACCTGAAAAAGTAGAACGTGATTTGCCACAATATGTATCGTATTATGTAGAACGTGGACACCATTTGTTAGTATGGCAAAAAAATGTTGGTGAACAACGGTTATCCAAGAAAATAACACTTGAAAATGATTATTATGAATTAGATAAAAACATACAAGAAAATGAATTACAGCGTTTGAATCGTGAAGTAATTAAAAAATACGAAAACAAATATTCTATTTTCATATTGGATGAAAATGTACTGAATGAAATACAAAAAGAAAAAGAACAAGAATTACCAATGTATGTACGAACACAAATATTTTATGACGGAATATATTTGGTGTTCAATAAGAGCAAAGGTGAAGATAGAATTTCTTTGACACAAAAATTACCACCAAATCATAATATTAACAAAGAATTGCATCTATTCAATTCAAAAATCGTAGAAAAACATGGAATAGAACATACAATTGTATTGGATAATTATCCATATAGTACCACTGATGATATTGTAGAAATACCTGAAAAAATATATGTTTCATTGAAATGTAAACAACCCTATATCTTTATCATGAAAGATAATGAAACATTTTCATTAACATTACCAGAACGTTACAATTTACACGAACAAATTCAACTATTACTGCTACCTGAAAATCAACACAAAGACTTAGAACATACTATTGACGAATATAAACAATTATTTTCTGAAGGCATGAAACCAGACAATATCAGTCTATGTTTTAAAGACAAACGATATTATCAACTACAATATAAATTAAAAACCAAAGAACATCGTCATGATAAAGCAATATCATTACCGAGAACACCCACATTTAATATGAGTATGGAATTAATTAAAATAAATGAAAATATTATCAACGTATTTGGAAAACAATTTGCAATTTTGTTATGTAAATAAAAATATGTAAGAATATTGGGTTATATTTTGATTTTTTTTATTATGTTTTTGTCAGGGGGAGAAAGCATTCAATAATCTAATGAATTTGTCAATAGATTATTAATTTAATACTAAAAAATTATCAACGTAAAAATTCACACCATAACATATATAATTCAGAAAATATGAAATTTGTTGGATTAACAGACATGTGTCCACCTGCGTACTTTTATTTAGTCATTTCCACCATGGCGATTACGATTATGTTTTTTCAAAATTACTATGTGTTTCAAAACAAATTCGGTAACCCGGACCATCAAATTTATTGTTTAGGGTCGTTTAATTGCAATGTACCAAGTGTGGCTGTTCTGTTTTTAATTAAGATTTTGTATGTGTTGTTCTGGACTTGGATACTGAATTTGATTTGTCGGGCAGGAGCTCCAGGTGTATCATGGTTTTTGGTTCTTTTACCTTTTATCCTTTTTTTCATCCTTCTTGGTACACTTTTTGTATATCATTAAAGAATATACAAAATTGATGCCATCTCTATCCATCAAGAATATCAAAAAAAAATCTCATACAAAAACCCAAAAAAAATATGCCGAAAAATCATCTATGCAACCATTGCAGGAAGGATGGCGCATCATTCATATTTCTGGTAATCCCAGAGAACGAGGGTTTATGCACGGGTTTTTGTTGCACGATGAATTAGCAAAGATTCAAGATAAATTTTCATTTATCGTGAACAATGAATTGGAGTTTTCGTATAATAAATATAGGATGATTTGTAAAAACAAAATAACTCCCATTGTAAAACATCGTTATCTAGAATTGTACCAAGAAATTGTGGGAATATCGGAAGGCGCACGTCAGGCGGGAGTAGATATTTCGGTGGATACCATCATTGCATGGAATGCATTGTGTAGTATGTATGAATATTTACACAATCATCCGTCCAAACGTACGAAAACCGGCCGTTGTAGTGCATTTATTGCCACCGGTAAAGCCACACAAAATGGTGAAATTGTCATGGGACATACCACACATACAGGTCTAGTTTCGGGAAAGTTTTTTAATATTGTCATGTATATGACTCCGGAAAAAGGTATTCCTTTTTGTATGCAAACTGCTGCAGGATGTGTAGCGAGTGGAACTGATTGGTTCATTACCAGGGCAGGAATAGTAGGATGTGAAACTACCATTAGTGATATCAATTATCAACCCGATTTTAATCACGGAAATTCTCCCTATTTTTGTCGTATTCGCAAAGCGATGCAATACGGTAAAACATTGGATGATTATGCGGATATTATGACAAACAATAATGCAGGTGATTATGCTAGTTCGTGGTTGTTTGGTGATGTGAATTCACAAGAAATAATGATATGTGAGCTAGGTAAAAAAATTACCAACATACAACGTTCCAAGAATGCCATCTATTATGGAATGAATAGTGCCATGTCTCCGGAATTGCGTGCCCAAGAAACCAATGACCAAGAATTTTTTGATCCAAGAACTTCGTCGGGAGCACGCAATCAACGATTCCAAGAACTGTTGTACAAAACCTACTATGGTAAATTGAATGTAAAAAACGCCCAAGTAATACTATCGGATCATTACAATGTAATGACAAAAAAGAAACAACCGGGAGCAACCACTATTTGTGTGCATACGTATGATGATGCCACGGATTATGCTTCTAATTATCCCCATGGTTGTACTGATGGTAAGGTATTGGATGCAAAAATGGCAAAAAAAATGGAATTTATCGGAATATTTGGTCCATGTTGTGGTAGAGGATTTGATGCATCCGATTTTTTAAAACATCATCCTATGTACACAAAATGGACACCATATTTAGAAGATTATCCAGTAAGAAAATGGACAAATTTAAACCTGGCCTTGTATAAATAAACTCTTATCTTGTGATGTCTCCTCCATATTGTGAGACGTCGTTGACTCTACTAAGATTGTAGGATGAATGATGGGTTTTGGTATGGAAGTGGAGGCATCAGATTCGTAAAAAATCGTGTTATGTTTCTCTTGTTTATGAGGGAAGATAGGAATATACGGAGGGGGAATTTTGCTACCTGACCAAATATTACTAATGGATGAGGATAACGGAATTAAATTGAGAGAATTTCCGGTTTCAATATCAGGTATAGAAGATGATGTAGGTTTGCTAGTTTTTTCGGAAACAAAAAGTAAATTATCAATGATTTCGTCTTTGATGTTTTCAGACATTTTGGAAGAATGTTTTTTTATATTTTTTATCATTAACCGTTTTATTTTATCCAGGGTGGATGGGTCCAATACTTCTTTAAAAACCATCAATGATTTAAATGTTTCCATCTGATTTTCCAAATTTACATGTTCAAAGTTTGATTTTTTCTTGAAAAAATCACTTACTAATACAATTTTAATACGGTCCATAATATCTTTACCACCGATTACATCAATATGTTCTAACAACTGACAGTAAATTTTGATACGTTCATCTAGAGGAATTGTTGTATTATTGATAGTATTGTGATTTGACATAATTTGTGTTATTTTTTCAATTAAATCCAAATCAATCACGTCCGAATTTTGTACAATTTTACAATAGATATCAAATCGTTCTTCTGATTTGACAGAATCCATATCTGAATATTTGTCCATGTCTAGATGTAATTGATCATGTGAAATGGAAGAATCGTTATTTAATTTATCCGATGTATGAAACACGGAACTATCAACATTATATTTTTTCTTTGATGAATCAATGTAAGATGAACGATTAAAAAAATAGGGTAAAAAATTTTCAATCCATATGCTTGAACGTGTGTTGTCTATTTGTTTTGAAGCCATATTTTTATAAATGGTATTTTTTGGTATTTTTTTCATATTAGGTTCAGAATTGTCCAAAACCACCACTTTTTTACGTGATAAGATAGACGGTATATCTCCATTATTTGAAACAGAGGATGTTATTTTTTCAATCATAGATACATCTATAGGAGCTAGTTGATCTTGAATTGATTTATCCAAAATATTAGAATTTTCAATCATTTTACAGTACATGGCAAATTTACCATCCAAATATTTTAAGCCGTCACCGTTTCTATGTTCAGGTTCCAAAGACAATACCTTGTAAATATCAATGGCATTTAAATAAAAATCACGGCTATTCATCAATTCATTCTCCATTTTTTTTTGTATTTGTAAAAACAATTCTATGGACCCGATTAATCCAGTAATTAAACTCAACATACAACACAGAACCGAAATATAATTCTGGTCCAAATAAGGTTGTAATCCTATATTTAATACAGATGCAAACGCAGAAATAATGATAATTGGAATACGAAAATATTTTAATTGAGATTGCAATACAAAATACTGTTTTTTATGATAATCAGACAAGATGATGGAATTGCACCGTATATTTTCCAGAAGATAATCAGCATCTTCTGGCCATGTTTTTAAACTATTTTTTTCTTTTTCTTTATCGTTATGTATATGTAATATATTTGGTAAATATTCATCACGTGTCTTTTCAGAACCTATAGATATATTTTGTTTCATGATTGTTATAAATTATAGTTATATATTACAAAATTACAAAAAATCCCTTTTGTAAAAAATTGATTTAAATGCTATTATTTCTATAATAAGTATAAGAAGATTGTCCTATAATAAGTTATTGAAACTACCATGTCAGTAATCAAAATGATTGATGAACAAATGCCATCAGATGCTTCCCCCATGGGGTCTACTACTCCTATAGTGTTTGCAAGTCCCCAAAAAAAGTCTGTTTCAAAAGAAACATCATCAAATATGACAAGGGTGCATATCCATAATACTATGGAAATGGATGGTGTATTTAATTTTACATTGTCAAATATTCCAACATGTTTTGCAAACGCACTACGACGAACAATTATATCAGATATTCCGATATGTGTAATACGTTCCGAAAACGAAGAAGTAAACAAATGTTCTTTTGAAATCAACACATCACGTCTCCATAATGAAATTTTAAAACAACGATTAAGTTGTATCCCAATTCATATGAAAGATTTGGAACTTTTAACAGACAAATATATTCTGGAGGTAGATGTACAGAACAATACAGATGAAATTATGTTTATTACAACCGAAAATTTTCGTATAAAGAACAAAGAAACTGGAAATTATACAACCAAAGAACAAACGCGCGAAATATTTCCAGAAGATCCTATAACGCATTGTTATATTGATTTATGTCGCCTACGACCTAAAATTAGCGATGGTATTCCAGGTGAACATGTAAAATTTTCAGCAGAATTTTCGGTATCAACCGCTAAAGAAAATAGTATGTTTAATGTAGTTTCCAAATGTACATATCGTAATACTCTTGACAAATCTTTGGCAGACAAAGAATGGTCTCTGCGCGAAGCAAAATTGCATGAATTATATTCCACAATTACTAGTGAAGAGATTGCATTTGAAAAACGTAATTTTGAACTATTGGATGCTCAGCGATATTTTGTTAAACATAGTTTTGACTATACTATTCATAGTATTGGAATATTTGACAATGTTGAAGTTATCAAAAAAGCCTTGGTTATATTGCAAAATAAGATGGTTGATATGGTACAAGCGTTGATTACCAACGAAATACCTATGAATAAAAGTGCGACTTCTATGGACAATTGTTATGATATTGTATTGGAAGACGAAGACAGTACTGTAGGACGCATTTTAGAGTATATTTTATACCAAAGATTTTACGAAAAAGAAAAAACATTGAGTTTTTGTGGATTTAAAAAAATACATCCTCATTTTACGGAAAGTATTTTACGTTTAGCATTTACCGAACCTGTAGAAAAGGACCAAATACGATATATATTAAAAGAGGCATGTTTGGAAGCGGAACAAATTGTGAAACAAATGTATGGATTGTTTTAGAGCTATATAATATAGTATAAATGGAAAAATTATCACCTTTTTTTTCATACATTGTAGCATTTATCATTGTTATTTTAGTAATGGTTATACCGAGCGGTACCATGGAATCGGTAAAAAGTCCTTGGTATACGTGTATTCGTCCAATGATAACACCTCCGAGTTACGTATTTCCCATTGTTTGGACCATATTATATGTTTTAATTGCAATTGCACTGGCGAATACACTGATGTTACCTAATTCATCCAATAGACAATTTTTACTATTATTATTTGGGTTCAATCTGATATGTAATATGTTATGGTCGTTTGCATATTTCGGTAATAAAGACGTACTATTGGCCTTTTTTATTTTATTAGCCATTATCATTACTACAGGATTTATATTGCAATATACCTTTTTATTATTACCTATTTGGGTAATGTATATGTTGATACCGTATCAACTATGGGTTTGTTTTGCAGGTATTATTAATTTTTTATCCTTGTTTAAAAAATGTAAAAAATAGATACAAAAAATTGATTTAAAAAAAACAGATATACATTTTACTTTATATCTGTTTGTAAAAGAATAAGAATCATCATAACATGGAAAATATCAACAAGTCTATTGAAACCTATACCATTCAATTTAAAAATGATTTACAACAAAAAATCAATGTATTGGAGTTAATTACTACTCAATCTTCTGAAAGTGAACGTACAAAAATACGTGAATTAATGGAATATATTTACGAATACCCTAAATTATCTTTAACAAAAAAAGACACTGTTGTTAATTCACCATCATCATCTTCTTCTCAACAAAATATGTATTGTGTTGCAAACCGTTCAGACGGTATACAATGTACACGTAAGAAGAAGAAGAATTGTGAATATTGTGGAACACATGCAAAGTTGGAAAATACGAATTCAATGAAATCATCCATTCCACAAATAAAAAAAATGGATGTTTCAGCGGAAGAAATCAATGGAATTATTTATTATATTGACGAATATGGAAATGTCTATCATACTGAGGATATTTTAGAAGGAAAAGAAAATCCAAGAATTGTAGGTAAGGCAAAAAAAAATATAGACAATTCCTATTTAATTCCAGAATTAGTAGATTGTAGAGAATTGTTAGGATAATTTATTCATTTCCTGATATTTTACGTACAATACTTTCTTTTACAGTAATTTTGCGTTGAGCAAGTATATATGTATTTAGCTCGTTTACTTTGTTTGTATCACCTTGATAATAGTTGGAAAGAATATTCAGTAGATAAGATTTTGATATTGACTGTTTAATATTCTTTTTTTTGTATAATATTTTGCCGTCATTTATATCAAAACAATCAATCTCATGATTACGCATAATATTCATGAGTTTTGCTGTTATTTTTTTTTTTTCTTGATTACGAGAACGAATTTCATGTTGTAATATACGTAGTTCGTTGTCGTTTTTAACCCATTCTTTGATAACCTGTATCAATTGTTCCTTGTTACATATTTCTATGGGATCACATGATATTTGCATTTCTTCAGCACTTTCGTCAGTTCTTCCAGTAATATTATTTTGTTCTGACATTTCTATGGTATTTAACAAAGGTGATTGTACTTGCATGTAGTTATTCATATTATAATTTTATATTTTTATCTTATATAAATTGTAAAAATATAATATGAGACAAATGAATTTAACTTTACAAACAGGTAATGGTAATAATAGAAATCCACCAATGATGACTCCATCTACTGATTTTATAATACCGGTTGTTGCAGCATTACCTTTTGCTAAACGTAAATTTTCTGCTGGTACATTATCGTCCCAAACATTAAACTATAGTTCATCTTCAGTAAGAATATTACCCCCACCTCCATCGGTATCGTCTTATAGTAGAAATTTACGCCATGTTACGCAATATTCAGAAGACACCAATGTACCTAAAATGGTATGGGGTAAACCAACATGGTTTTTATTTCATATGATGGCAGAAAAGATAAAACCATCTTATTTTTTACAAAATAGAATGGAAATTTTGCAATTGATTCATACTATTTGTATCAATCTACCTTGTCCCACTTGTGCAGAACATGCCAAAGGATATTTACAAAAAAGTCAATTTTTTCAAATACGCACCATTGATGAATTAAAAAATATGTTGTTTCAGTTTCACAATTCAGTAAACACAATAAAAGGAACACGTATTTTTTTATTACATGAATTATCACAATATTCTCAAGCAATTCCTGCGAATATTATTGAAAATTTTATTATAGTATTTGGACGCAAAAATAAAAACATTCGTTTACTCGCAGATGATATGCATAGACAAAATATTGTTCTACAATTGAAAGAATGGTTTCAGAGACATATCGGTTATTTTACTGGACCTACGACAGTTTGATATCCATATTCCTCTGGACTCCTACGTCGTCCTTCAGAATATGCGTGGATATCCTCCGTTACACTACGGATACCACATTCAAGAAGGCCATCTGACCATTTTTAACCTTTAATATTGGTAACCGTAGATGACCCACTTATGTTACGACAACGGTAGATAGTTTTAGAAGGTTTACTACAAACATCAATATGTTTCAAACTAATATATTGTAATTGATCGTTTTTTGTCCAACGTATAACATACGTCCAAATAACCCCTAGACTAATTCCTAATATCATAGCAAGAACAATAAAAATAATACGATTACAAGAATTGTTCATAATCCAAATAATTTCAAATATCATCAACATGGGAAATAATATAAAAACCGGCCAATTTTGCTGCAATGATATTAATGCATTGTTATAAGTAACTGGTGGTGCAATAAATGAAGTAAACAAATATCCGAATGTATACGCGTATAGCATTACACTTAGTGGAATCTTTGAAAATGGTTCTATCACTGCATTATTATCCATGGGTATTGAACCTAAATACATGGTGTTGCATTTGAAATTTTGTCCTACTTGAAAATCATCACCCATTCCAACGGACAATAATTGACCAATTACGCTAGTAATCATAGTTGCCAAACTTAGTCCAATTAAATATACAAATCCTCTTGGATCTAAATTAAAAAATGATTGTAACATAAAAAAACATATAATCACTATTGGTGCTAAACGAAATAGTAAATATAGCACATTAAATATATTATATTGATTATTCATAGTCTGTCGTCTATTATATTACGTTTATATAAAAAAATGAGATAAAAGAATGGTCATATAATTGTATACAAATGGGAATTCCCGCATATTTTTCATATATTATCAAATCACATGTTCATGTGTTGTTGAGTGCTATTACTATTCAACAACAATATGGTATTTTAAATCATTTATATATGGATTGTAATTCAATTGTATATGATGTTTATCACGAATGTTTAAAAACAAACACAAATCCTTCTTTTGAAGAAATTGTTGATGGAGTTTTAAAAAATATCAAAGACATTGTTCAAATGATTTCTCCTACCAAATCTGTATATATTGCGTTTGATGGAGTCGCACCCATGTCTAAAATGAAACAACAAAAAATGCGTAGATTACGCACGGCTATGGAGCAACCCATAACACCCAATTATCCTTCCGTTATGTTTAAAACATATATGATTACACCTGGTACAAGATTTATGAAATATTTATCACAGCGTATTTTTGAAATTATTCATCAAATATCCAATAAAAATATTCAAATTTTTATTTCAACCTCTGATGAAGCTGGTGAAGGAGAACATAAAATGATGGAGCATATACGTACATATTCATATACACAAGATACTGCTGCCATATACGGTTTGGATTCAGATTTGATCATGTTGGCATTGTATCATCAAAAATATTTTCGCAATTTGTTTGTATTTCGTGAAGCGCCTGAATTTTTCAAGGCACGTATACCCATTCAATTTAAACATCCCAAAGAACCTTATTTTATTGATATTGGAGCATTTACCCGTTCTATTGATCAAGAAATTACACATCCTTCTAAAGAAATTTCAATTACCAGTAAATATACATCCTATGTATTTTTGTGTTTTTTATTAGGAAATGATTTTTTACCACATTTTCCAGCATTGAATTTACGTACGAATGGAATTCAAATATTGATGGATATTTATCATAATTTACCTGTGAAATATACCCAATTGGTTATATTTGATCAAACCACATCTGAATGTAAATTACAATGGGATTCATTTTCTTATTTTTTACAACAACTCGCCAAAATAGAACATGAAATGTTATTACAAGAATATGATATCAGAAATAAACAACATAAACGATATTTTTCTGAAACCACGACTGAAGAAAAAATCAATTCGTTACAAAATGCTCCTATACAATTACGCGGTGAAGAATCATATATATCACCACGTGATATCGGTTGGCAAACGCGATATTATAAAACATTGTTTGGATGGAAAAACCCACGACGTGAAGACATAGACAGAGTATGTTATAATTATTTACAGGGGATTGAATGGGTTCTTTTATATTATACTATTGGATGTCCTGATTGGAAATGGAAATATAATTATGATTATCCTCCCTTATTTGTAGACTTGTATGCTTATTTGCATTCTAATTTTAATTCAAAATTAAGTATAGGATTACCTTGTACTGTAGATGAACAAATGAATTTTGTATTGCCTTTGTCGTCAAAATTAGAAGAAGGTTGTATTTCTTTAGAACAATATGAGAAGGAATTAAACATTCAGAATCAACACCCGATTTCATATCAGTGGGCTTTTTGTAAATACCTTTGGGAAGCACATATCTAAAAAATTGAATTAATTAAACAATTGGCGTTATTGTATTATACACTATTTGAAATATGAATACTTATAATTTGCGTTCACGTAAAACCGCCGCTACCACCACGTCACCACCACCACCACCACCACAGCCAAAACAATATATTTTGATATTTGATACTGAAACCACAGGATTAATTTCAAAAGAAGATATAAACCCAAAAAAACTTGATGAATATCCTCATATCATTCAATTAGCTTACGAATTATATGATGAAGATAGAGAAATCGTGGTTGAATCTTATAGTAATTATATTCAAATTCCAGAAATAGTTGAAATAAATAGTCAGATACAACAAATTACAGGAATCACACGTGAACAACTTCGTGAACAGGGAATTCAGATGTCAGAAGCACTTGTTGCCTTTTATCATGCATATTCCAAATCCAAACGTATTGTTGCACATAATATTTCGTTTGACATTAAAATGATTCAAGTTGAAATCATGAGAAATTATTCTTCAATGACAAACCAAGGTTGTTTGTATCCTGAAAATATATTCAATCCCATCTATGAATTTTCTCATAACAAAGAACTATATTGTACAATGAAGCATGGTATAAATATATCAAATATATGGAGACGTTCGTACAAATCATTGGATGTTCCACTATCTGAACACGAATATATAAAAGAGGTTGTCCTTGAAAATGGACAAATCGTTCGGACACGATTAGAAAAAAAATTCCCCAAATTGGAGAATTTATTTATACAAATATATGGGTTTTTACCTGAGAATTTACACAATGCAAAAGTGGATGTTGAAATTTGTAGAAGGGTGTATGAATATCTTATTTATTTATCATATTAATTAAAATCTTTTGGTGTTTTTATTATTTGTTTTTTTTAAGTTGCGTAATTCAAATTACGAATATATGCAAAGGTGACAGGGTCATACAAATCTTGGTTACTATCTATCAAATACATCTCACCATCAATAATCGTTTCTTCAACAATCAATTCTATTTCTTCAAATTCTTCCGAATCATTCAATGATTCCGTTGTACAAACGTCAGCATTGGTTGGGTATACCTGGGTATTTCCTTCTTTTTTTTCTTGGTAACTTGGAAAGATAGATATTATTTTCCATTGTTCATTGTCCTGAGAATTCAACCATGTTTGAAATGATTCTTTCATTTCTTCTGGGAAAGAAGGTGTATTATGTAGATTGTGAATGAATGATTTCAAATAGTGTATAGGATCACGGACAGATTGAATTTTTTGTTTTGTTGAAGAAATTTCAACCACCGCTGGAACCACCGCTGGAACCACCGCTGGAACCACCGCTGGAACCACTATAGTTTCATCCGCATCTAAATATACGGAAGCAACTACTTCGGCATCTTTCTTGGATTTTTTGGGAGCGGCTTTCTTCTTGGGTGCTTTGACAGCTTCTTCAGTGGAAGCTTCAACGTGTTCACCCTCAACAGAAACAACCACTTCTTCGGCATCTTTTTTGGATTTTTTGGGAGCGGCTTTCTTCTTGGGTGCTTTGACAGCTTCTTCAGTGGAAGCTTCAACTGGTTCACCCTCAACAGAAACAACCACTTCTTCGGCATCTTTTTTGGTTTTCTTAGGAGCGGCTTTCTTCTTGGGTGCTTTGACAGCTTCTTCAGTGGAAGCTTCAACTGGTTCACCCTCAGCGGAAACAACTTCTTTAATTTCATTTTGGTCAGAGGGCACTGTGCCTTCAATAACCGAATCCTTACCTCGGATAAGTTGATTAACTGCTTCCATTGCAGCGGTCTTCTTGGAAACAATAACAGGTGATGCGTTCATTTTGAGTTTGGTCGTTTAACTTTGAATTGATACTATAATTATCAATAGAAAAAAAGGAAAATCAATTTTTTATTTTTTTACACTTATTTCAATCGTATGAGACCCCAATGTGGATGTTCGTAGAACGGTAGCATTGGGGTCCGCGCCCTTCGTTCCGTATGGGCGCAACCTTGACCGACCTACGGTCGGTCGTAGGGATGATGCCGTGAACGTAGTGGAGGCATCGTGTTGAAATCATCAAGAATATTGATTTATCGCAAAAGCCCTCTTACCATAGTGACTATTTGATGTCAATAAAAAAATGACAAACGTCATTGTTTTGTAAATAATATATAAGTTTTTTTTGTGTTTTTTATACTTGTTCAATTTCCATCAAATTATTTGAGTAAAGAAATATGTCAAGGTCATCGTTATTATACGGATGATTTATCAAAGCGCGTTTTCTCTTCCTTAATTCAGCAACGGGCAACATGTTTTGTAATTCTTGTTCCATAAGAACAATGTGTGTGACCATATTGCTCAATAAGGAATGATAATGGATATCACAGTTAGTTCCAAATTTGTTGCGATTGTCGTGTATCATTTTTTGAAATTGATGCATATTTTTTCGTAAGAAATAAATGTGCTTAATTATGCATTGAGCTGGTGTTTTTTCTTTGACAATTTTTGGATATGTTGTTTTGCAGTAGGGACATTCTTTGCAACGTTTGACACATTTCGTACATAGATGATGCACACATGTGGAAGGAATATGAATATTTTTGTTTGTTTTGTATTTTTCCATGCACACCATGCATGTATCGTTTACACTCGGAGGATTTTCATAATTGGACATTGTCTTGGATATTGTTTTATACCTTGTTGTTTTGTAACATAAAGGAAAATCAATTTTTTAATTAGATAATTTATACACGTTAACCAACGATTATAAACTGATGTTAGATGTTAGATAACATCATTTCATTGACCCAAGAAAGATATATATGAATAAGATACGTACCAAATACGATCCATGTATTACGAATATAATTACCTCCAAAATAAATTACCCATTGAAATAGGACACAATGAGGGGTGGTTGATACAAAAGGTGAATACAAATATCCAATCCATGTACATGGGGTACACCATTTTGCATGTAAAATAGAGGAAACATAATACATAGATAGATTGGCAAAATAAAACAAAATAATAGGCGAAATTTTGTACAAATATGACATGTATGTGTTCCGAAGCGAATTTACCTCAATATTTGGATGCATGAAATGATAATTTATCAATACAAAAAAAAGAAATTATGTACATTAAAATTCAATTTTTTTAGAAATATAGGTATAAAATTAGATAAAATCAAAATCAATATCTGCATCAAATTTGGAAATGGAATTTTCTTTTTTTGTTTCTGAAGAAGCCGTTTCAGTATATATATCATCGTGAGAAGAGAATACAAAATTGTCAATTGCTGCTGCTGTCGCAGAATCAGAAGAAGTAGAAAATGTGGATTCAACTGCGATGGTATTGATTTGTAATGAAGGAACTGAACGTAAATTTGATACGTCTTCTTCAGAATATACATGTAAAAGATCTGAAGATTTAAATGCGGGTTCTTCCCAATCATACAATCCTACCATAACAAATGAACCAACTGTAATAAGATGATTTCTTTTAGAACGTCCTCTGAATTTGTTTCTTATAACACACTGAATTTCTGATACGGTCGGATGAATAATTTTCACAAGACATCTACCATTTCCTAATAATCTATGAACACAACCAATACATTCATAGGAATTGGTTGGAAATAGCAAGGGAGTTGATACTGTATGTATAAAAGATTTACGTGCGAATGATTTTGCTTTTGAACCACCGAAAGTATTCTTCACCATGATTGATAATGTATAACGTGAATTAAATTGTATATGTCTATTATGTAGAACTGATAAAATAAAATCAATTTTTTTCCACACAATTGTGCAAGTAAAACTTTATGAGGGCACTGCGCGTAGCGTGGTGTCCTCGTTACATGAGGGAGGTTTTACTGGAACCGTAGGTTCCAATAATAGAAATAGAAAGTGTGTGAAAAGCGTAAAAGAAAAGAAAAAGAAAGGTAAATATAAAAAGTGTAATAATGCGAAGCAGCGGCCGAGAGAGAGAAAATAAAAAGGTGTAAAAGCAAGGGCTCGGCC